>Ga0116231_10001008_pt1 | contig 55354 bp, 55 predicted proteins | sample S1TSphgellanicum_2_FD_89695 | JGI IMG/M metagenome (GOLD analysis project Ga0116231, IMG submission 89695) | Host-associated microbial communities from peat moss isolated from Minnesota, USA - S1T2_Fd - Sphagnum magellanicum MG | ecosystem: Host-associated > Plants > Peat moss > Unclassified...
ACCGTCCCGCCCTAAGCGGCGTCCTCATAGGCCTCGCGCAACCATTCAAGGAGTTCGGCGTCGATGTCCTCTGGGTCTGACACCCGGACGCGGTGGCTGAACATGGCGTTGAAAGCGCCCGACGCTTCCAGTCGCCCCCCCGCCGGCTTGCCCTTTAAGATCAGCCCTAGATCCAAGCGGGTGGCTGTCGTGGGCTGCAGCAAGGCGAACTGCCGCCTCCGGCGAAGGCTGACGTTCGCCTTCTTGGGGGCGATCTCTACGTCATCCCCTAAAGCCAGGGCGGCGGTCGCTAAGCGATCATGTCGCTAAGCGATCATAAAGGGGACGCAGCCCGGCCTTTGCTCCGGCGAAAAGGGCGTCTATGGGATCGGCATCCAATGGTGCGGCGTCCTTGAGAAGACGTTTGGCCACGTGATTGGCGTGGGCGTGGGAGAGGCCGTGGGTGCTTTTCAGCCAGGCCACGGCCTCGCCGTGGCGCCGTAGGGGCTCTTGAGACGCCAGCACGGCCCAAGCCTCCACCGTTCGTCCAGTCTGGATCTCGATATTCCGCTCGAACGTGGCGATCGCGTCGTCGACCTTAGCCATTTTCGCCCTCGTCTCACGGCTGACCGCGTGAGGTTCGCTGCGCCCAGCGCCGGCCCCGCCAGAAGATGATGCGCTAACGCGGTCCAGCGTCAATATGGGCTGCGCTGGCTCCCACCTGGGCGGTGAAAACGCCGTCTAGGCGTAAACGGCCCCTTTCTCAGCGCCCTGGCCACAAGGCGAGGGTGGTCTCAACAATCTGACGCATATCCTCACTGGGCGCGCCGGCGCGAGCATGGACCCCGAGGCCCTGAACCACGGCCATGAGATAGCGCACCAAAGCCTTGGGGTCTAAGTCGGCGGGAAGATCGCCAGCGGCGGCGGCGGTCTCGAACCGTTCGATCAAAGCCGCCTCAGAGGTGGCGCGGCGCGCCAGGAGCTCCTCACGCACGCACGCCGCGTCCGCGCCGGCGACGACCGTGCTGATGACGTTCAAACAGCCCTTAGGACCTTCCGCGCGCGTCTGCATCTCCAATGACCGGCGCAGGATCGTCTCCGCAACGCCCTTGGCCGTCGGGGCCTCGAGGGCGTCGCGCATGAAGGCGAGCTTTTCGCGCTCGTAAAGATCGAGGGCTTTGCGGAAGAGGTCTTCCTTGTTGCCGAACGCCGCATAAAGGCTCGGCCGGGTGATCCCCATGGCCTCTGTGAGGTCGCTGAGGGAGGCGCCCTCAAATCCCTTGCGCCAAAAGACTTCCAAAGCCGCCGCGAGCGCCGCCTCCGTGCAGAACTGGCGCGGTCGACCTCTCAGCGTTAGGGGCACATCTCCGTCCATAGGCCAGGATATGGAGCGTCCTTATGCGCCCGTCCAGACGAAACGCCGCCCAACGACGGATTTTTGTACCGATCGGTAATGAAAGGGTCTTGCGAAGGCGGCCCTTGCGCCTATTTCTGTACCCGCCGGTACATATACCGTGTTGGAGCGGGACGGGCCCGCTGGGCTGGGGATTGAAGCAATGTCGTCAAAGATTTTCCGCAGCCGCTGGTCCGCCTTCGCCGCGGCCCTGGCTCGTCATTCGCGCGAGACGTCCTCAGTCGCCGCCATGGCCCTGGCCGTGGTCGCCCATGGCGCGTCAAACGCCGCCCCATTTCAGGCCTCGGATCAGGCCGTCCCGGCGACCGCGTCCGAACCTCAGCCCCCCGGAGCGGGCGATCCGTTCGAACGCACCAACAGGCGGGCCTTCAACATGGAGAAGGGATTTGACCGGGCCCTCCTGCGTCCGGCGGCTATGGCCTATCGGCGCGGCCTCCCCAAGCCCCTGCGTTTAGGCTTGGCCCATTTCGCCTCCAACCTTGGAGAGCCGGAAGTCCTGGTCAACGACGCCCTCCAAGCGCGACCGCGCGAGGCGGGAAAGACCCTGGTCCGGTTCGCCGTCAACACGACCCTCGGTGTGGGCGGCCTCGTCGATGTGGCGAAGCGCGCCGGCCTTCCCCACCACGACAATGATTTCGGCCTTACCCTCGCCCGCTACGGCGTGGCGCCCGGGCCCTATCTCTTCATGCCCTTCGTCGGCCCCTCATCGGTCCGCGACGCGTCCGGAACGGTCCTCTCCATAGCCTTCAATCCCCTCACCTACATCGCCTTCGCCGGCAGCGGGGCCATCGCCGCGGGCGACGCCGTCACGAGCGGGCTTGAGAAGCGGGGCTCCGCCGACCCGGACATCAAAGCCCTCTACGCCGCGTCCCTGGATCCCTATGCGGCGCTCCGCTCCTATTATCTGCAGGCGCGAGAGTCTCAGGTCCGCGGCGGCGTGGTGAGCGTTGAGGCCTTGCCGGACTTTGACGACGCGCCCAAGACGGTGGCCTCGGCGCAAGGGGCGGCGCAGTGACGCCCCGCCGGCCTCCGGGGCGAGGTCTCCACGCCATGGGCCCTGGCTCCGCGCGCCTAGCCGCAGGCGCCATCTCGACAATCGCATCGGTTGTAGTCTTGAGCCTCGCCGGAGCGCCGAGCCGCGTTGAGGCGTCCCCCCTGGTGGTCAAGGTGGAGGGGGTGCGGGAAACAGCCGGACGCGTGCGGGCTGAGCTTTGCACCGCCGCGACCTTCCTCACCGACGCCTGCGAGTTCTCCGCCGACGCGCCCGCCGTCGCCGGCGAGGCGGTGGTGACCTTCCAGGACGTGCCGCCCGGCCACTACGCGGTGCAGCTCTTTCATGACGTCCGTGGAGACGGGCGCCTACGCCGGGGCGCATTCGGCGTTCCTCTTGAGGGCATCGGATTTTCCAACGACGCCCCCATCGGGCTGAGCGGGCCTCAGTTCGTCAGGGCGGCCTTCGCCCACGGGGACGATGGGCAGGCGGTGCGGGTCACCCTGCGGTTTCTGGCGCCGAGCGTGCTGCGCTAGCTCCAGCCCCTGGCTGCAGAGCGCATGAGATCGGCCAGGATCGGGTCGGAACCCAAAGGGGCGCGGATCGTTTGGAGGGCGGACAACCTTAGATTGGACCTGAACATTGACACCGAGGTCCAGACGGCGTCCTTCCCTCCTCGTCGTGGTCTTCGGTCTCGCCGGCCTCCTGGCGGCGGGAGTGGCGTGCGCCGCCCTGGCGGCCGTGCTCCTTGGCGGTCCGATGGGCGGGGGCTCTCCGGCCCTTCCGACGCCGGCGGCGGCGACCCCCGCCTTGATAGCGCAGGGCGCCTATCTCGCTGACGTCGGCGACTGTGCGTCCTGCCACACCGCCAAGGGCGCTCCGACCTTCGCGGGGGGCTCGCCCATTCAATCCCCCGTCGGCGTGATCTATTCACCCAACATCACGCCGGACGCCAAGACAGGGATCGGCGCCTATACGGTGAACGATTTCGCGCGGGTGTTGCGACAAGGGGTGCTGCCCAACGGGCAAAGCATCTACCCGGCTATGCCCTATCCGTCCTTCTCAAGGCTGACGGATGCCGATGTAGAAGCCCTTTACGCCTACTTTCAGCACGGCGTCGCTCCGGTGTCGCGGGAGAACCGCCCCGAAGGCATTATGTGGCCCCTCTCCATGCGCTGGCCCCTCACCTATTGGCGCTGGCTGTTCGCCCCCGCGGCCCGGCCCTTCGTCCCGGTGAAAAATGAAAGCCCCGCGGTCTCGCGGGGCGCTTATCTTGTGGAGGGACTGGGGCACTGCGGCGCCTGCCACACGTCCCGGGCGCTAACCTTGCAAGAACGCGCCCTGGAGCCGGACCGCGCCAGCCGCTACCTCGCCGGCTCCCGCTTCAACGGCTGGTACGCGCCAAGCCTGCGCGGCGACGACGTGGCGGGCCTTGGCCTTTGGACCGACGCCGACATCCGAGACTTCCTCAAGAGCGGTCGTTCAGGCGGTGTGGCCGCCTTTGGCGAAATGGGTGAAGTGGTCTCCCACAGCACCCACGATATGACCGACGGCGATCTTGCCGCCATCGCCAGTTTCCTTCGCACCCTGCCCGCGCCCCCACACGCCCAGCGCCTACCAAGGCCGGCGCCGCCCACGGGCGTCTTGGCGGCGGGCGAGGCGGCCTATAGCCAGAACTGCGCCGCCTGCCACCAGCCCAACGGCCAGGGCGTGCCGCAGGGCTTTCCCGCCCTCGCCCATAACCCCGTGGTCAACGCCCACGACCCCACCTCCCTCATCCACCTCGTCCTGAAAGGCGGGGCCATCCCCAAGACGACCAAGAGCGCCACCCCGCTGATCATGCCGCCCTTCGCCTCATCGCTTTCCGATCAGGAGGCGGCGGACATCCTCAGCTACGTGAGAAACGCCTGGGGGAACCGGGCCCCCGCCCTCTCCGCCGGCGCGGTCAAATCCCTTCGCGCCGCCCTGAAGGCGCCCGAGCCTCCGCCGCCTGCGCCCCCGAGCAAAACCCCATCCGCGGCCGCACCGTCGCCAAGCTCAGGATGAGGCGGACCGTGGGGCGAAGGCGGCGTTCGAGGTCGGCCCGTCAGACGGTCCCGACGGTCTTCAGCCGCGCCTTGGGGTGAATCTCGTTCTGGCTCATGACCACCGTCTGACCCCGGAAGCGCTCAATGATGGAGCGTACGTAGGGCCGCACGGCCGGGCTAGTCAGGAGAACGCCCGTCTCTCCGGTCTGGGCCACCTTGTCGAAGGCGTCGCGAACGCCGCGGATGAAGCTTTGCAGCTTTGAGGGCGCAAGGGAGAGCTGCTTATCGTCGCCGGGCCCGATGAGGGCGTCCGAGAAAGCCGCCTCCCAGTCCGGCGAGAGGGTGACGATGGGCAGGGCGCCGTCTTCGCCGCGGTTAGCCCAGCAGAGCTGGCGGGCGAGGCGGACGCGCACGTGCTCGACAAGGGCCGTGACGCCGGGGGTGTGAGGCGCGGCCTCCCCGATGCCCTCGAGAATTGTGGGCAGGTCCCGGATCGAGACCCGCTCCTTGAGGAGCGCCTGCAGCACCCTCAAGACCGTGGCGGTGGACGCAACGCCCGGAACAATGTCGTCCCATAGCTTCTTCTGCTCAGCGGTCATGTCCTTCACGAGCTTCTGAAGCTCCATGTAGGACAAGAGGTCGGGCATATTGTCCTTCAGGATTTCCGTGAGGTGCGTGGTCAGGACCGTGGCGGGATCCACGATGGTGTACCCGCGGAAAGTCGCCTCCTCCCGCAGCCCCTCGTCAATCCAGGTGGCCGGAAGCCCGAAGGCGGGCTCTTTCATATGCTCTCCTGGAAGGTCCACCTGCCCGCCCCGCGGGTCCATGGCCATGAGGGAGCCCATGCGGACCTCTCCGGCGCCGGCCTCCATCTCCTTGACCACGATGCGGTAGCCTTGGTTGGGCAGGCGCATGTTGTCCAGGATGCGCACGCTCGGCATAACGAACCCGTATTCCGCCGCCATGGTCCGGCGCAGGGCCCGGATCTGGTCGGTGAGGCGACGTCCGTCGAGATCGTTGATGAGGCCCAAAAGCCCGTACCCCAGCTCGATCTTAATGTCGTCGATGGCCAGGGCGGAGGCGATGGGCTCCTCGCCGGCCTCCTGCGGTTTGACCTCAGGCGCCGCCTCCACCACCGGCTTCTTGTGCCCGTTCCTCCAGGCCAGCACGCCCGAACCGAGGGCGATGGCGGCGAAGGGCAAGAGCGGCATGCCGGGCACGATCCCGATGACGCCCGCCGCCGCCGACACCATGCCCAGGGACACAGGGTTGGTGGCCAGCTGGGTCACGAGGGCCTTGTCCGCAGACCCCTCCACCCCGGCCTTGGACACAAGGAAGCCGGCGGCGATGGAGATGACGAGGGCGGGCACCTGGCTCACCAAGCCCTCGCCGATGGTCAGGACCGTATAGGAGGAGGCGGCGGTGGCGAGGGAGACGTGGTGCTGCATCACGCCGATGAGGATGCCGCCGACGATGTTGATCCCAGTGATGATCAGGCCGGCGACGGCGTCGCCGCGCACGAACTTTGAGGCGCCGTCCATGGCGCCGAAGAAGGTCGATTCTTGCTCGAGCTCCTTGCGTCGGAGCTTGGCCGCCTTCTCGTCAATGAGACCCGAGCTCAGGTCGGCGTCGATGGCCATCTGCTTGCCGGGCATGGAGTCTAAGGTGAAGCGCGCCGCCACCTCGGCGATGCGCGTCGAACCTTTGGTGATGACCACAAAGTTCACGATCACAAGGATGATGAAGACGATCACCCCGATGAGGAAATTCCCGCCCATCATCATCTGGCCGAAGGCCTGAATGATCTTGCCGGCAGGGTCGCCGCCCTCGTGCCCATGACCCAGGATCAGGCGGGTGGAGGCGACATCAAGACCCAGACGGAAAAGCGTCGTGACCAGAAGCACCGTGGGAAAGGAGGTGAAATCCAGGGGCCGCTTCATGAGAAGCGTGGTCATGAGAATAAGAACCGAGGTCGTGAGCGAGATCGCTAGAAGAAGATCGATCAGCACCGGCGGAATGGGCGTGACCAAGAGAAGGATGATCAGCACGACGCCGAGCATCATGGCCACGTCGCCGCGGGCGACCCATGACCAGAGCTCCCTCAGCGACGGAAAGCCCGCGGCCTTCACCAGGGTGGCGTCAGCCACGGCGGCGCGCTCCCTCAAGGGCCCTGGACGGGAAAACGGGGCTCTGGGCTCTAGGCGGCATACGCGCCGGCGCCCTGGGGCGCGGGAACCGTCGCGCCGGCTTCGGAATATTCCTTCAGCTTATTGCGCAGGGTGCGGATGGAGATCCCAAGAATGGTCGCTGCGTGGGTCCGGTTTCCAAGGCAATGGTTCAGGGTGTCAAGGATCAGGGACTGCTCCACCTGGGCCACGGTCTGACCCACGAGGCTGGCGCCGGCGGCCAGGGAGGCGACCTGGGCGGCGCGCCCGGCAATGAGGGCGCCCGCGTCCGCCGGAACCATGGGCTGGCCGTCGGGAAGGCGGATGGCCGCCTCCTCAATCTCTGCGCCCGTGGCGAGGAGCACAGCGCGGTGCATGGCGTTCTCCAGCTCGCGCACGTTTCCAGGCCAGCGGTGGCTGCAGAGCCGCCGGCGCGCCTCCTGGGACAGGGGGCGCTCCGGGGCGCCGTTGGCGGCGGCGTATTTGCGCACGAAATGCTCCGCGAGGGCGAGGATGTCTCCGGGACGCTCCCGCAAGGCGGGCAGGCGAAGGTTCACAACATTGAGCCGGTAAAGCAGGTCCTCGCGGAACCCTCCATCGCGAACGGCCTGGGCCAGATCGCGGTTGGAGGTGGCGATGATGCGGATATCCACCTTCACGGGTTTGGAGCCCCCGACCCGGTCGATTTCGCGCTCCTGCAGGGCCCGCAACAGCTTGGCCTGGAGCCGCACGTCCATCTCGGAGATTTCGTCGAGGAGCAGAGTGCCGCCGTCCGCCTCCTCGAACTTGCCGATCCGCCTGGCGAGGGCGCCGGTGAAGGCGCCTTTCTCGTGGCCGAACAGCTCCGATTCCAGGAGATTTTCCGGGATGGCGGCGCAGTTGACGGAGATGAACGGCTTTTCCGTACGGCGCGATTTGCGGTGCAGGTAGCGGGCCATGACCTCCTTACCCACGCCGCTCTCTCCGGTGATGAGGATGGAGGCTTCGGACGCGGCCACCTGATCGGCGAGGGCCGTCACCGCTTGCATGGCCGGATCGCGCGCCACCAGCGGACGCTCGTCGTCAGACACGGCGGCCAGGACCGCGGCGATAAGCTCAGCCTCGGGCGGCAGGGGAATAAACTCCTTGGCGCCCGCACGAATGGCGTCCGCCGCGCGGCGGGGATCGGCGCCGATCCCGCAGGCCACTACCGGAACCCGGATGCGCTCGGCTTCGTTGGCGGCGATCAGGGCGCGGATGTCGAGTTCGAAATCCACCATGAGAAGGTCTGCGCCTTGCCCCGCCCGAAGGGCCTGGGTGGCCTGGGCGATGGTCTCCACGTGGCTGACCTTGGCGCCGGCGCTCATGGCCATCTTCACCGCGGTCGCCAGCTGGCCCGAGAGCCGCCCGATCACTAAAAGCCGCATCACGTCTCTCCTTTATCGAAGTCCAGATTGATCGAACCCCAGAGGCCTCTCAGCCGTTGGCGTCGCCGTCCTTGATGATTTCCGTCATGGTCACGCCAAGCTGCTCATCCACGACGACGACTTCGCCGCGGGCCACTAGGCGGTTGTTCACATAGATGTCGATGGCTTCACCGACCTTGCGGTCGAGCTCGAGAACCGATCCCGGTCCGAGCTTGAGAAGTTGCGCCACGGAGAGATGCGCCTTGCCCAGGACCGCGGAGATGTTGACGGGGACGTCGAACACCGGCGCAAGGTCCGCGGCGGTCTTGTCCTCCATGTCCGTGGGCACGGGAAGGCCGCTCGTCTCGAGCTCCTGGAGGGCCAGGGGTTCGTCGCTCATCTCAAGTCTCCATGCCAGAGGACGGCGGGGGCGGGATTAAAGTTTCGCCGTGAAGCCCCTCAGCCGCGAGGGCCGCGTCCACCGCTTCGGCCACCCGCGCCGCGGCGGTCTCAGGGTCGAACTGGGCGCGTCCGTCGCCCCAGTCGAAGATGAAGGCGGCTGGAGCGCAGGCGGCGTCGGCCCGCACCACGATCTGTCCCGGGTATCCGGCGACCTGCGCGGCCCGGTCGAGGGCGGCCTGAAGGGCCTCGGCGCCGCCTGGGGCGGTGGAGACGAGAAGGCGCGGCACCGCCTCAAGCTCCCGGGCCAAGGCCTCAAAGGCGGCGCTCGCCGGGGCCTGCGGAAAGGCGTCGAGGGCGGCGCCGGCGATTTTACGGGCGGCGGCCATGGCGAGGTCGGCCGAGGCGGCGCGATGGTCATGAGCGATGCGGGCCAAGGCGCCGAGGCCCTCGCGCGCCGCTGCGGCCGCTGCGGCGACGGCGGCGGCGGCCTCGGCTTCAGCCCGGGCGACGGCGGAGCGTTCGCCTGCGGCGAAGGCCTCGGCGCGCACCGCCTCAACCTCCTCAGGCGTGAAGGCGCGTTTTGGACGCGCCGGGGTGACGACCTGGCCGCCCTCGAAGGTGGTGTCGAAGGTGAACCGCTTGGCGTCGGGGTGATGGGAGAAAAGGGCCATCTTAGTAGATCAGCTCATCGTCGCCGCCGGACCCGGCAAGCATGATCTCGCCCTTGGCCGCCAGGTCCTTGGCGATCTGGACCATGGTCATCTGGGCCTGATCCACGTCCTTCAGACGGACGGGGCCCATGGACTCCATGTCCTCGCGCATGATCTTGGCGGCCCGCTCGCTGAGGTTGGAGAAGAAGAGTTCGCGCAGCCCATCCGAGGCGCCCTTGAGGGCAAGGGCCAGCTGGGTTTTCTCCACCGCCCGCAAGAGGGTCTGAACCCCGCCCGGGTCGAGTTTGGACAGGTCTTCGAACACGAACATGAGGGCGCGGATGCGCTCGGCGCTTTCGCGATTGCGCTCCTCAAGGGCGGTGATGAAGCGCCCCTCGGTCTGGCGATCGAAATTGTTGAAGATGTCCGCCATCATCTCGTGGCTGTCCCGCTTGGACGTGCGGGCGAGATTGGACATGAACTCGGTGCGCAGGGTCTGCTCGATCTTGTCGAGGATCTCGCGCTGCACCGGCTCCATGCGAAGCATGCGCTGGACGCACTCAAGGGCGAAGTCCTCTGGCAAAGCCGTGAGCACCCGGGCGGAGTGCTCGCTCTTAATCTTTGAGAGCACCACTGCGACGGTCTGGGGGTATTCGTTCTTTAAATAGTTGGCCAGCACCGCCTCGTTCACGTTGGCGAGCTTGTCCCACATGGTCCGGCCCGCCGGACCGCGGATCTCCTCCATGAGCTGCTCGACCTTTTCGGGCGGCAGGATGGAGGCGAGGAGGCGCTGGGTGCCTTCGAAGGACCCCATGATGGCGCCCGTGGAGGACATGCCTGCGACGAACTCCACGAGGAGCGCCTCCACGACGCTGGCGCCAATGGTTCCAAGGCCCGCCATGGCCTGGGAGATCTCCTTGATCTCCTCGTCGTCGAGCTGCCTCCAGAGGTACTGATGGTCTTCGCCAAGGGCGAGCAGAATGACAGCAGCCTTCTCCGGCCCCGTCAGCTTTGACGGGTCGTCGACGGAAGGCCGCTTCTTAAGCATCACGGCCATTAGGTCTCATGGAGCCAGTTGCGGAGAATCGAGACCGATTCCTCCGGGTGCTTCTCGACGAACTCCGCGATTTTCCGCACGGAGGAGGTGCTCACCTGCCCCTCGATCTTGGCGATGTCGACCTTGCTGTCGAGTTGGCTGGGACCGGCGAGGGCGAGGGAGGCGCCGCCTGGGCCCTCGACGCTGAGGGTCCCGCCCGTGGGCCCCATGCCGCCTCCAGCCAGGGCGGGCATGGCGAAGCCGCCGCCCGGCCCGCCCTTCATCATGGGCCGGGCGACGAACACGATCAAAAGCGCCGCCACGATGAGGAGCACGCCGAGTTCGGCGGCGCGCATGATGTCGTTCTTGTCGAAACTGAACGGCGAGGCCGCCGCCACGCCTTCGGACCCCGCCGCGCCGTGGTCGAAGCGGACGTTGACGACGCTGAGTTCATCGCCCCGATCCTTGTCGTAGCCCATGGCCGATCGGACCAGGTCCTGAATGCGGCCCATCTCCTCGGCGGAGCGGGGCGTGTACGGCAGGGGCTTGCCCTTGGCGTCCACTGGGGTGAGGCCGTCGACGGCGACGGCCACCGCCAGCTTCTTGATCCGACCGGGCTCGTCGATGGTGGTGGTGGTGGTCTTGGAGATTTCGTAGTTGGTGAGCTCATCGCTCCCCGTATTGGTCGACGCCGCATCCGCCGCCGCGGTGGGCGTGGCGCCGCCGGGGATGTTCTGGGCTGCGGACACGGTCCCCGTCACGCCAGGCTTGGTCTCCCGGGCGTTGTTGGTGCTCGTGTGGCTTGAGCGAACGACCTGCCCGTCGGGATCATATTTCTCCTGTTGGGTCGTCACCCGGGAGAGATCGAGGTCCGCCGAGACCGTGACGCGGGCCTTTCCGGCTCCCACGACGCCCTCCACGAGATCCTTGATGGTTTTGCGCAAGCGCTCCTCGGTCTCGTTGCGCTCGGCCGACGCGGCGCCGGTGCCCGCATCGTCGTCCATGCCCGCCAGAAGATCGCCGGTCTGGTCGGCCACGGCCACGCGCTCCGGCTTAAGGTCGGGGACCCCGGCCGCCACAAGGTTGCGGATCGCCCGCACCTGATCTGACCCGAGCCGACGCCCGCCCGTGACCAGCATGATGGAGGCGGACGGAGACTCAGCCTCGTCTTCGAACAGCTGCTTTTTGGGGAGGTTCAACAACACCCGCGCCGACTGGACGCCCTGGATGGAGCGGATGGTCCGCGCCAGCTCGCCCTCAACGGCCCGCTTGGCGTTCAGATTCTGCATGAAATCGGTCTGCCCAAGGGCCGGGGCGTTGTCGAAGATTTCGTACCCTACCGACCCTGAGGTGGGCAGACCCTTTCCGGACAGCATTAATCGGGCGCTGGCGACCTTGTCCCGATCCACCATAATCGTCGAACCATCGCCCTTGACCTCGTACTTGATGCCCGCCTGATCCAGAGACGCGGTGATCTGGCCGGCCTCCTTGAGGTCGAGATTGGAATAGAGCAGGCTCATGGGCGGCCCGGCGAGGCGCATCATGATGGCGACGAGAATGGCGGCGACGCCGGCTGCGCCGCCGGCGATGGCGGCGGCCCGACCGATACCGAACCCCTGCAGCGTTCTTAGAAGTGACTCCACGCCCGCCCCCGCATTGCGCAATCCCCGCGCGCTAGGCAGGAATTACCGGGCTTATGGTAAACGGGGAGTTTAGAAGTCATCGGCGACGCGCGAACCGGGGATTTGACGTCACAGGCCCAAACGACGGCGGCCGTCCCTTTCGGGGACGGCCGCATGGTCGCCGCACTGGGCTCAAAGCCTTACCGGTATTGCTGGATCCGCGTCGTGCGCAAACCCGCGAGCCCGTGGGCGTCGATGGACTTTTGCCACCCGCCGAACTCTTCATTGGTTAATTTATAGCGCTCGCACGCCTCTTCGAAGGTCAGAAGACCTCCGCGGACGGCGGCCACCACCTCCGCCTTCCGCCGGATCACCCAACGTTGGGTGTTCGCCGGCGGCAGGTCGGCGAGCGTGAGTGGCGCTCCTGTCGGACCGATCACGTATTGCTCGCCTTTGTTGTTCAGACGCTGCTGTTGCAACATGGCTTGACGCCCTTCTCATCACCGTTGCGATGCAGACTAACGGGCGCGACATAACATCCGCTTAATTGCTTTAGTAAAAAAAGCATTATCACTCCCGTCTCTATTTGACACATAAATCTAAAGAAGAGATTTTCTTTTTTTAATTCGCGTTAAGACTTAAATTATGGCTGAATAACCTGGTTCAGCGTTTGATACATCTGGTCAGCAGTCGTGATGATTTTACTTGCTGCCGAGTAAGCATTTTGAGTTGTGATGAGATTTGTGAATTCCGTGGAGAGATCCACGGTCGAGGACTCGAGCTGGGAGCCTTGGACCTCTCCGGCGCTCCCCGTGGTCGGGGCTGCGAGGGTGTAGTTTCCGCTGGCGTCGGTCTCGGTGTAGGCGTTGCCTCCAGCCGCAGCGAGGCCGTTGGCGTCAGTGAAGGTGGCCAGGGCCACCTGGGCGACGTTCTCGGTCGTGCCGTTCTCAAACGTAGCCTGAACAAAGCCCTGGGTGGTGACGCTGATCCCCGCCACCGGCGAAGCCGGGCCGCCGTTGACCGTGTTGGAGGTGGTGGTGGACGCGCTGGCGTACTGGGTGAGCCCACCATTGGCTCCGCCAAGGGTCAGGGCGACGGTCTGGGTGCCAAGCCCGGAGGCGGCTGAAAAGGGGATGGGGATGCTGATCTGACCCGTGGCGGAGGTGACGGCGGCGCCGCCGGTGGGCGTCAGGGTCATGGAGCTCAGGGCGCCGGTGGAGCTGAACGTCACCGTCCCGGCGGCGAGCTGGCCGAGGGGCGCGGTGGTGGTGTTGATGGCGGTGTCGGGAACGGCGTTCACCTCCACGTTCCAGGTGTTTGCGCTTGTGCTCTTCAAAAAGTCGAGCTGGACCGTGTGGGCCCCGCCCTGGCTGTCGTAAACGGTGAGGTCTGTGGAGTAGTCGGGCGCGGTGCCGGTGCTTCCACCGCTCTGGTCGTAGGCGGCCATGGAGGTTGTGGCGCTCGCGGCGCTGTAGGTGCCGCCGGTGACCGCGGCCGACGCCGTCCCCGCCGGATAGAGGTCCGCGTTGAGGTTGGCGCTGAGGGTGGCGGTCGTGGTTGGGTCGGGCGCCGCGGGGATGTTGTCCACGTTAATGGTTGAGAGCGCTGAAAGGCTGGTGGGATTGGTCTCAATCTGGCCGTTGGCGTTAGCGGCCCACCCCTGCAGGAACTGGCCCGCGGTATTGACGAGATAGCCGTCGGCATTGACGGAAAACGCGCCCGCCCGGGTGAACAGGGGACCGCTTGTGGAGGTGAGGCCCGCATCGGTGGTGGAGACGACGAAGAAGCCCTGGCCGTTGATGGCCATGTTGGTGGCCGTGGTCGACGCCTGCGTCTGACCCTGCTGGGAGATCATCTGGGTGACGTTGGCTTCGACGCCGCCGGAGTTGTAGCTCCCAAGGGACGATTGCGCGGCCACCAGGTCTTCAAACTGGGTGTCGTTCTGCTTGTAGCCGACGGTGTTGACGTTGGAGATGTCGTCAGAAATGGCGGCGAGGGCGGCGGAGTTGGCGACCAGGCTGGAGACGCCTGTCAGCATCGCACTGTTGAGGCTCATCGGGTCTTATCCTTGCGTTACGGGTTGAGGGCGCTGGCGGAGGCGCCCTGGACGATCGCCGGCGGCGTGCGGCGGGAGGCAGATGCGGGACCTGGTCATGATCCGGTGACCCCGGTGACGGAGCTGACCGGCACCTGGGTGCCGTTGACGGTGACGTTGGTGACCCCGTTGACCACCTCGACCGCGGACGCGGGGCCGGAGATGGAGACCGTGGGGGTGATGGCGGAGCCGGAGGCGTAGGCGCTGACGTTGAGGGTGTAGACGCCGCCGTTGGCGAGCTGGGTTCCGCTCTGGTTCTGTCCGTTCCAGGTGAAGCTGTTGTTCCCCTGGTTCAGGCTGGAGAGGGATCCGCTCCAGACCACAGCCCCCGCCGCGTTGGTGATGGTGGCGCTGGCCTCCGTGGCGCTGGAGGGGAGATTGTAATTCCAGGTCGCCTGTCCGTTGGTCAGGGTGGCGTTGGACGTGGTGGCGGTGACGTTCTGACCGATCAGGTCCACGGCGTTGGAGACCGAACTTGAGTTGGCCGACACCATCTGCTGCAAAAGCTCGTTGGTCAGGAGCTGCTGCTGCACCCCGGTCATGGAGACCAGCTGCTGGGTGAAGGTGTTGGTGTCCATGGGCGAGGTCGGGTCCTGGTTCTGGAGCTGGGTGGTCAGCAGCGTCAGAAAGTCCGAGTAGCTCGTGGACAGGTTCGCCTGGCCGGCGGCGATGTTGGCCTGGTTGGTCGACGAATTGCCGATGTTGGTGGTCGAGGCCGCTGTTGAGACTGCGCTCATGGCTTTCTCCTCAAATCCTGATGTCGAGGCCGCGGGCGCGCAGGGATTGCGCGCCCATGTAGGTTTGGTCCGCCTGGTCGGCGGCGAGGCTGGCGGCCCCGAAAGCGCGGCCCGCTGTCTGGGCCTGACCGCCCTGGGGCGGCGATCCGTTTCCCTGTCCGCCCTGACCGGGCTGACCGCCGCTGAAGGCGAGCCCTCCCGAGCTCCTTCCGTCTTGGGCGAGGGTTGAGAAACTCAGATTGGCGGAGGAGAGACTGATCCCCGCCTGGGCGAGGGACTGCTGCAGCGCCCCGGCGTGGGCGCTGAGGAGGCTGGCGGCCTCGGGCTTCTCGAACGAGAGGGCCGCGCTCATGGCGCCCTGGGCGGTGATCTCCACCGCGACGCTGACCCGGCCGAGACCCGCTGGATCCAGCTGCAGATCAAAGCGCGTGGTCTGTCCGTTGATCCTTTGGGCCATTTGCACCGCGAGGTCCGTGGCGGTGCTGCTGGGCGCGTAGGCGCTCGCGCCCTGACCGGCGTCGGCGCCGCCCGAGACGGTGCTGGAGGAGGACCCCGAAAGGTCCACAGCGCCAAGTCCGAGGGCGGCGGCTGGGGACCCGTCCGGGGAGGATCCGGGGACCGAGGATAGATCTTGGCCAAGACCCGCGTCGGCGTCAGACGTCTCCGACCCGGAAGCGGCCGCAGCGCCCGCCACGTCCGGAGCGCCCGAGGAAAAGCGTCCTTGGCCCGCGCCGCCGTTGAAGCCCGAACCCGCGCTCCCGGCGCCGCCGGAGCCCGCCGCGCTCGGCGCCGGCCCCCCGGCGCTCCATGCATTGGCGCCTGCGACGGCGCGACCCTCTCCCTGCCCGGGGGACTTAAGGGACGCGGCCGAGGCTGTTTGGGCCCCCGATGCGCCGCCGGGATCTGTGGAGTCTGCGGCGCCCGCAGCCGAGGCGGAGGCGTCGGTCGCCGTTATCCCTGAGGCCGATCCCTGACCCTGTTGCGCGCTGGCGACAGTCGCGCCGCTCGCCGCTGCGCCGGCGCCCTGGCTGAGATCCGCGCTGGACGCGCCGCCTTGCGTTGAGGCGAGCCTTCCGGCGAGACCTCGCGCCGCGCCTTGCAACCCGCTCGCCGCGGCTAGGGCGCTCCCGATCCGGCCCGTCCCCGGTCCGGACAGGTCTGGTGAAGCGCCGACGGAACCGCCCAAGAGCGCATCGGACGCCGCCGCGGCGGCGTCCGACGAGGCGAGGACGCCAGGGCCCCCAGCCGCGGAGCCGCTTGCGCCGGGCGCCGGCAAAGCGAGCGTCGCAGCCCCTGTGGAGACCCCGCTGGGGTCGGACCCTGCGGCCGCGGCCGCGGCCGCGGCGCCGGAGAGGGACAGGGCGCCCTGGGTCTTCGCAGCCTGCGCAAGACCGGTTCCGCCCGCGGCTGCATCGGGGAGCGCGCCGCCGGCGTCGCTTTGATCTGGGCCCGATACAGGACCCGGGTCTAGGCTCGGGTCCGGGCCTGAGCCTGGGCCGGAAACGTCCTGTGGAGCGCGCGAGGGGCCAAGGCCCGCCTTCGGATCGGTATCGAACGGGGCGTTGGCGGACGCAGGCGCGGCGAGGGAGGACGGCGCGTCCCCTAACCCGCCGACGTCGGTCGCGCCGCCCTCGCCGCTGGAGGCGGATGAGCCCGCCACAGTCCCGCCCAGGGCCGAAAATCCTGCGCTGACGGGGCTTGAAGCCGACGCCGCAAGACCCAGAGCGCTTGCATCGGCGACCTGAGACGGTGAGGACGCAGCGGCGCCCGAAGCAGGCGCGGACGGCCCTTTGGAGGCGGCGCCGGTCCCCTGGCCCTTGAGCTGGACCTTTGCGCCCTTGGAAGCGCCTGCGCCCTGCACGGCACGCCCGGTCTGGGCGTCATCCTCGCCAGCGCCGTCTCCCGGGCGCGTCGAAGCCGCTAGAAGAGCGGCCGCCGAAGCGCCCCTTGCGGCGGGCGCGCCGCGCGTCTCCTCGCTCCCGCCCTGGAGGGGAGCGCTGGAGGATGAAGGCGCAGGGGAGGACGCGCTAGACCCAAAAGCCGCCTGGCCCGCGTCGGGTTGGGCGGGGCCGGCGGCGGAGGGGGATGACGCGCCTTGGGCGGCGCCTTGGGGGACGCCTTGGAGGGCTGACCCCTGTGCGGACGCGCTCTGAGCGGATGACGCCCCCTGGACGGGCGGCGTCGGCGAGGACGGTCCCGGCGTGGCCGGGGAGGCGGCGTCGTCGCCCTGAGCGTTAAGTAGGCTGGAGAAGCTGTCGGCATGGGCGTGCGCCCCGCCGGTCGCGCCCTGCCCCCCCACGATGAGGCCCGAGCTTAGCGTTGCGACGACCGCGACTGAGATAGGCAGGGTTTGCATGCCCGACGAAGACCTCTGGCGCACACGCTGCGCCCCAGGCCCTTAGAAGCAACAGCCGCGCCAACGGCGGAATGATGGTTAATATATTGATTTATATAATAATTTAGCCTGACGGCGCCGGCGCGCTGCAAACGGCGCCCTGCTGTTCTTGCCGATCTAGGGGCGAGAAGGCGCGACATTTTGCCGGGCTGGGCCCTGGCGCGGTTCTTGCGTCTCAGGGACGGCCGCTTCGGCGCCAATCAGACTGCGTTCATGCAATTCAAGGGCTTAGCCACCACTAGAGTAGGCCCAGCCCGGCAATTTTCGCCGGGCGATGGGAAGATTATGCCGCGCGCCCGCGGAGGGAGGCTCTGATGTCCTCGCTGAATTCAGTCCTGAACGATGCGTCCTCCGGGCTCCAGGCGGCGCAGACCGGTCTTCAGGTCGTCTCCAACAACGTGTCCAACGTCAATACGCCGGGCTACGTCCAGACCCAGTCCAATCAGAGCCCGCTTGTGTCCGGCGCCCAAGGGTCCGGGGTCACGGTCACGGACATTCAAAGGATCACCAACAAGTATCTCGAAGGCGCCAGCTATTCAGCCAACGCCCAGTCGGCGTCGGCCTCGGCGATCTCATCGGCCATGGACGCGGCGCAGAGCCTGTTTGGCGATCCCACAACGACGGGATCCCTATTCTCGAACCTCGACAGCGTCTTCACCGCCTTCTCCACCCTTGCGGCCGCGCCCACAACGGCGGCGAGCTCAGCGGCCATCTCTGCAACCGCCTCCTTCTTCAGCCAGGCTCAGAGCATCTCCACCAGCCTGACGAGCCTCAGCACCCAGACGGATTCGCAGATCTCCAGCAACGTCTCCACCGTCAACCAGCTCCTGAGCCAGATCAGCCAGCTCAACACCACCATCTCCCAGAACCAGGTCAGTGGTCAGGACGCCACCGGCGCCCAGAACGAGCAGGGACAGTTGGTGACCCAGCTCTCCTCCCTCATGAACCTGCAAGTGAACGCGACCCCCACAGGCGGCGTGCAGATCCTGGCTGGCGACGGAACCACCCTTGTGGGCACGGACGGCGCGGCGAGCTTGACCTACACGCCCGGCGCCGCCTCGGGCGTCATCTCCGTCACCAATCCCGGGGGCCTCTCCAAGAGCCTGAACGGGGCGATCACGTCCGGCGCCGTCGGGGGTCTTCTTCAACTGCGCAACAGCAGCATCCCCACCCTTCAGAGCCAGCTGACGGCTCTGACGACGGGGGCCGCCACAGCCCTCAACGCCGCGAGCAACACAGCGTCGGCCGTGCCTGCGCCCACAACCCTCACGGGACGCCAAACTGGCCTCGCCCTGTCCACCATCGTCGGAGACTTCTCCGGGCAGACCACCATCGCCCTCGTCAATCCCACCACCAACGCCCTCGCCAACAGCGTCGCCATCAATTTTACCGCCAAGACCATTTCGGTGAACGGCGGTGCGGCCACGAGCTTCACCGCGGCCAACTTCCTCACCACCCTCAATACCGCCATGGCCTCCACGGGCGCGAGCGCGAGCTACACCAACGGCGTCCTCTCCATCTCCTCCGGGTCGCAGGACGGGGTCGCCATTCAGGATAGCGCGTCAGATCCGGCGACGGACGGCGGCCAGGGCTTCTCCCAGTTCTTCGGCCTCAATGATCTCGTCAGCTCAGGGTCCATAACCACCTACGCCACGGGAATGAACGCCGCCGATTCATCGGGCTTCCCCGCCGGACAGAGCCTGACCCTCGCGATCCTCAACGCCAACGGCAATACGGTGCAGAACGTCACCGTGACGACGCCGGCCGGCGGAACCATGGCGGACCTCATCACCGCCCTCAACGGCCCGCCGGGCGGGGTGGGCGCCTATGGCTCCTTCGCCCTCAGCGGGAACGGGACCCTCGCCTTCACCCCCAAGGTGGCGGGCGACAGCCTCGCCGTCTCCTCGGACCAGACGGCCAACACCGCCTCCGGCACGTCCCTCAGTCAGCTTTTCGGGATCGGGGCGGCGACGCAGAACACCGCCGCGGCGACCTTTAGCGTGAACAGCGCCATCAGCCAGAACCCGGCCAACCTGCCGACCGCCACCTTGAACCTGTCCGCTCCGGCCGGATCGGCGGTGCTGGCGCCCGGGGACACCTCCGGAGCCGACGCTATCTCCCAGGCCAGCCTTGCGAGCCTGAGCTTCCCTGCGGTGAGCGGGGTGGCGGCGGCCACCACGACCCTGTCAAACTATGCGGCGAGCATCAGCGGCTCAATCGCCGACGCCGCCTCGGCCGCGGACAACGCCCAGGCCACGGCGGCGACCACGGCCTCCAACGCCACTGCCGCCCTCTCCTCTGTGGAGGGCGTCAGCATCGACCAGGAGATGATCAATCTGACCACCTATCAGCAGGCCTATAACGCCTCGGCCCGCATGATTCAGGCGGCCAACGATCTCTTCACCACGCTCCTTAGTATGACCGGGACATAGCGGGAGGACGCCGATGGACCGCATTTCAAGCTCAACGCCCTACCAGAGCGTGCTCATGACCCTCATGAACCAGGAGACTGCGGAGAACACCGCCTCCCAACAGGTCACCACGGGCAAGATCGCCGACGATCTCTCCGGTTTTGGCGCTCAGGCCGATACCCTCACCGCCACCCAAAGCCTCCAGTCCCGCGTGACCGCCTATCTCGCCAACGGCACGGCCCTCGGGGACCAATTAAGCGCGCAGAACGACGCCCTCACCTCCGTCGCAACCGCCACCCAAGGGGCGGCCACGGCGGTTTCCGAAGCCCTCGCCACGGGGAGCGCGTCCACCTTGATGACGACGCTGCAGGCTCAGTTCAGCACCGCGACCGACGCCCTGAACACCCAATATAACGGCTCCTATCTCTTCTCTGGCGGCCTGAGCTCAACCCAGCCCGTGACCGCGACCTCCCTCTCCGACCTTACGGCCGGGGTGGCGCAGGCGTTCCAGAACGGATCCACGCCCACGGTGAGCCGCCTGGACGACGACACCACCGTCACCACGGGCGTCCTCGCCAGCACCGTCGGCACGCCCCTCTTCACCGCGCTGCAGAGCATTGAGAATTACAACAACGGGGCCAACGGTCCCCTCACGGGCTCCCTCACTTCCGCCCAGTCCACCTTTCTTCAGGGCGTGCTGCAGACCCTCAATAGCGCCTATTCGAGCGTGAACACCGTCGTGGCGCAGAACGGCGCGGTTCAAGATCAGGTTAAGGCCTCCCAGACCGCCCTCACAAGTCAGCAGACCGCCCTGACAAACACCATCAGCGATCTGACCGACGCCGACGCCGCCAAGGCCACCACCAATCTTCAGTTGGCGCAGACCGCCCTTCAGGCCTCGGCCCAGGTCTTCTCCACCCTGAAGGCCTCAACCCTGCTCGACTTCCTCACCAGCACGAGTTCATGATCCTCCCCGGCGTGGGCGGCGCGGGGCTTTCCGCCTTCGCCGAACGGCGAGGCGGCCGATGACAGTCTCCCTTCTCAAGATGGCGCCCAACGCCCTGACCGCTTCGCGCATTGCCCTGTCCGCGGCGGTGTTCATCCTCCTGGCGGTCGCCTCGGGCGCCGCTCCCCTCCCGCCGCCGCCCTCCGCCGCGATTCGGTCGGGTCTGATCTTCTGGGCGTTCGGAATCTTCACCGTCAGCGCGGTGACGGACTTCCTCGACGGCTGGCTCGCCCGGCGTCTCGACGCCGTCTCCCTCTGGGGCGCTGTGCTCGACCCCATCGCCGACAAGATCGCCGTGGCGGCGGCCGTACCCGGGCTCCTCCTCCTCACCCCCAACGTCTGGATCGCAGCGCCGGGCTTTGCGATCCTCTTTCGGGAGATGTTCGTCTCCGGCCTGAGGGAGGGCTTGGCGCCCCTCGGCGTGCGCCTGCCCGTGACGGTTCTCGCAAAGAGTAAGACCACCCTGCAGCTCGCGGCCCTTAGCCTTGAGATGCTCGCCGACGCGGCGCCGGCCATTCCCTTCGGCGCCTCCCTGGCTCACGGTCTCCTCTGGATCGCCGCCCTTGTGACCCTCTGGACAGGTTGGGAATATCTTCAGGCGGGCGTCCGTCACATTGGCGCACGCCCCGCAAAAGCGGCTTGAATATTACGATGTAAAACCCACCGACGCATCTGCGTTGCTAAAGCGTTGCAGCGCGGCAAAAGCCTCGACCTACGCCAATAGGGCGCCCTCGCTATCATGAGCGTCCCTTGATTTGCCGCACGTCTGCGATCGACGCCTGTTATGCTTAAACTTGAGATACCCGAACAGCATCAAGGACTGGCGCCGCTCGTGGTCACAGCGCCGACGACCCGCTGCGGGACGACACTGCTCCAGCGTGTTCTTTCCTCAGCGCACAACGGCTTCCTTTATGGCGAGGAGGTGGGCGGCAATCTCAAGATCATGGCCCACTGGCTCTTAGGGGTCATGCGCCGCCTCGAGCGTGATCATGAGACGCGGGACGAGGAGTTCAACGCGGCTCTGGAGGGCAATCTCGCCGCCTGGCGGCCCGGCCTTGGGGCGCCCTCGGACGTCACGCTGAAATCAGCGCTCGAGACCTTTTATCAGATCCCCACGAGCCTGGCGGATCACGCCCGCGCCATAAACCGACCGATCTGGGGGTTCAAATACCCGGGGTACGACCACGACACCCTGCGCGCGCTCCTTGTCCTCATGCCAGGGACGCGGATCATCTATCTGGTGCGCAATCCCCTGGATGCGCTCCGATCGGCCAAGGCCCGACGCTTCGTCGTCTCCTTGGAGGAGGTGCGCGCGTTCTGCGAGACCTGGACCTTGAGGGTGTCGGAGATCCAAGCCTTCCGGACCGATCCGCGGGTTCTTGTGCTCCCTTACGAAGATCTCGTGGGGGAAAAGGCCGCCCAAATGGCGAGGATCGAGGCCTTCACCGGCCTCCTGAGCCTGGATGAGCGCGCCTTCGACCTCAAGGTGAACACCTACAGGGGCGATGAAACCCGTGGCTATGCGCCGACCGAATATATCGCCCCCGTCCCCCTCACACAGGAGGAAACGGCGGCGGCCTTGCGGGCGACCGGCGCCGCCGCGGCGGAGTTTTACGGCGACATCACCAAAGCGGCCTGACCGCCCCGCAAGAGCCCGGGCGCTTTACCCCGGCGTCCCGCGTGCTATCGCCAGGGCTTAAACGCCAAGGGCGCGTCAGTCGCGACCGCCCGCACCCATGGTCCGCCGTCATGAGCCCCCTTCGCACCCTCTTCGTCACGGAGATCTATCAGGCGAGCCTCGCCGGCGAGGCGGGGTTTGACGCGTTCAACGCCGAGCTTTTGGACGCCTGCAAGATGCTGGCGGATGAGGATGAGGCGGGCCGCGCATGGTGCCGGGCCAACGCCTACCGGGGCTACACCTCCTACGCCTCCCTTAACGATCTGACGACGCGGGCCAGCGTCTTCGCCGCCTTGAAGCGGCGCCTCGATCGACACGCCGCCCTCTACGCCGAGGCCATTGATCTGGATCTCAAGGGCCGCCGCCTGAGGCTCGACAGTCTCTGGGTCAATGTTCTTGCGCCCGGCGGCGCCCATAGCGGCCACATCCATCCCCACAGCGTGATTTCAGGAACCCTTTACCTGCAGACCCCCAAGGGCGCTGGGGCCTTGCGCCTGGAGGACCCGCGCCTTCCCCTGATGATGGCCGCGCCGGCGCCCCTTGCGGACGCACCCGAGACGCGGCGCCGGTTCGTCTATCTCGCGCCTGAGGTCGGATCGCTTTTCCTTTGGGAAAGCTGGCTGCGGCACGAAGTCATCGCCAACGCCGCCCGAACGGCGCGGGTCAGCCTGTCGTTCAACTACGCCTGAACCCCGCGCCCTCCGCGTCTCGCCGCACGGTTCGCTTGCGTCCGGCCCTTGCGTTGGATTAGCTCGAGGAAAAGACCGTCCAGGGAGCGTTTCCATGTCTGAAGCAGAAGTCTTTCCCGTGCCCAAGGCATGGGCGGAGCGCACGGCGGCGCCCGAGGACGTCTATAGCCGCCTTCGCGCCCTGGCCGCCGCGGATCCGGCCGCCTTCTTCGGCGAAGCCGCCCGGCTCAAGCTCGACTGGATAAAACCCTTCACCATCGTCAAGAACACCTCCTTCCACGCGGACGACTTCCGTATCCGCTGGTTCGAGGACGGGGCGCTGAACGCCAGCGTCAACTGCATCGACCGGCACCTGGACCAGCGCGGCGACCAGACCGCCCTGATCTGGGAGGGGGACGATCCGGCGGAGAGCGCGCGCATCACCTACCGGGAGCTGCACCGCTCCGTCTGCGTCATGGCGAACGTCCTCAAGCGTCACGGCGTCAAGAAGGGCGACAGGGTGACCATCTACCTGCCCATGATCCCCGAGGCGGCCTACGCCATGCTGGCCTGCGCGCGGATCGGCGCGGTGCACTCGGTGGTGTTTGGCGGGTTTTCTCCGGAGAGCCTCGCTGGACGCATTCAGGACTGCCAGTCCAAGCTGGTCATCACCGCGGACGAGGGCCTACGCGGCGGACGCAAGGTGCCCCTCCAAGCCAATGTAGACGCCGCGGCGGCGAGCTGCCCGACGGTGGAGACGGTGCTTGTGGTGGCTCGCACGGGCGAAGGGCCCCCCCTGAAGGCCGGGCGGGACTACGCCTACGCTGACGAGGCCGCCAAGGTCTCGGCGGATTGTCCGCCCGAAGTCATGGGCGCCGAAGATCCCCTCTTCATCCTCTACACCTCCGGCTCCACCGGAAAGCCCAAGGGCGTCTTGCACACGACGGGCGGCTATCTCTTTTGGGCCGCTTACACCCACGAGCTGGTGTTCGACTATCGAGCCGGGGAGGTCTTCTGGTGCACCGCCGACGTGGGCTGGGTCACAGGGCACACCTATATCGTCTATGGGCCCCTGGCCAACGGGGCGACGAGCGTCATGTTCGAGGGAGTGCCGAGCTACCCCTCGGCGTCGCGGTTCTGGGACGTCATCGACAAGCATCAGGTGGAAATCTTCTACACCGCCCCGACCGCCATCCGCGCCCTCATGCGCGAGGGCGAGGCGCCGGTGAAGGCCACATCCCGCGCCTCCTTACGCCTCCTCGGCACGGTGGGCGAACCCATCAATCCCGAGGCCTGGCTCTGGTACCACCGGGTCGTGGGCGAGGGGCGCTGCCCCATCGTCGATACCTGGTGGCAGACCGAGACCGGCGGCGCCCTCATCGCACCGACCCCGGGAGCAGTGGCCCTGAAGCCGGGTTCCGCGACCCTGCCCCTTCCTGGCGTCCAGTGCGTTCTGGTGGACGATAAGGGCGAAGTCCTTGAGGGCGCGACCTCGGGCAATCTGTGCATCACCGACAGCTGGCCCGGACAGATGCGCACCGTTTATGGCGACCATCAGCGGTTCATCGACACCTACTTCAAGACCTATCCTGGGCTCTATTTCACCGGCGACGGGTGCCGCCGCGACGGGGACGGCTATCACTGGATCACCGGCCGCGTGGACGACGTCATCAACGTCTCGGGCCACCGCATCGGCACGGCCGAGGTGGAAAGCGCCCTTGTGGGCAACTTCAAGGTCGCCGAGGCCGCGGTGGTGGGCTTTCCCCACGACGTCAAGGGCCAGGGGATCTACGCCTACGTCACCCTCAAGCAGGCCATTGAGCCTACTGACGCCCTCAAGGCGGAGCTTGTGAAGACCGTTCGCGCCGACATCGGCCCCTTTGCGGCGCCCGACCTCATCCAATGGGCCCCGGGCCTGCCCAAGACTCGGTCGGGGAAGATCATGCGCCGGATCCTGCGCAAGATCGCGGAAAACGACGTCGGAGCCCTCGGCGACACCTCCACCCTCGCCGATCCGAGCGTGGTGGACGATCTTGTCCGCAATCGCCTTGTTCAGCCGCAGTGATCCGTCCGTGATCTTCAAGCCCGGCTTGAGCGCGCGCTCAGAGCGCCTGGCGGGCCGGGACGATTAAACACGAGGCGGTTGAGGCGCAGGCCGGCCTCGTGTACCCATCGCGCACCGTGCGGGCGGGGAAGGTCCCCGTTTCTGTGAAGGAACAATACTCTCCGATGACGGCCGATCTCACGCATCTTCCGGCCTACGACACTGAAACGCTCCTGGCGTGCGCGCGAGGCGAGGTGTTCGGCGACGGCAACGCGCAGCTTCCCGCACCGCCCATGCTCATGGTCGACCGTATCGTGGAGATCCGCGCGGACGGGGGGAAGTATGGCAAGGGCCACATCCGGGCCGAGCTCGACATCTCCCCCGACCAGTGGTTTTTCCTGTGTCACTTCTTCGGCGACCCGGTCATGCCCGGATGCCTCGGGCTTGACGCCATGTGGCAGCTGGTGGGCTTCTTCCTCGGCTGGTCCGGCGCCCCCGGGCGCGGCCGGGCTCTGGGCGTGGGCGAGGTGCGATTCGCCGGCCAGGTGACCCCCGCCGTCAAACGCGTGACCTATATCATCGACATGAAGCGCGTCATTTTGCGCAAACTCGTGATGGGCGTCGCCGACGGGGTGATGGAGGCCGACGGCAAGCCCATTTATAACGCGTCGGACTTAAGGGTCGGTCTGTTCAACGCCAAAGACCTGGTCTGAGACCCTAGAGCGCAGGAGGAGAACGCCCATGCGTCGCGTGGCGGTCACCGGAATTGGCATCGTCTCTTCAATTGGCAATACCGCTGACGAGGTGTCGGCGTCGCTGCGCCTCGCCCGCTCCGGCGTGACGGCGGCGGAGACCTACGCCGCCCTCGGCTTCCGGTGCCAGGTGCATGCTTCACCCATCATCGACTGGGAGGCTATGATCGATCGAAGGGCCGCCCGCTTCCTGGCGCCCGGCACGGCCTACGCCCACATCGCTATGGAGCAGGCCATCGTCGATTCAGGGCTGACAGAGGCGGAGGTTCAGAATGAGCGGACCGGCCTCATCGTCGGCGACGGGGGCCCCTCCACCCGGGCCATCGTCGCGGCGGCGGACATCACCCGCGACAAGGGGCCCAAGCGCATCGGCCCCTTCGCGGTGCCCAAGGCCATGTGCTCGGGACCTTCGGCGGTCCTGTCCACCTGGTTCAAGACCAAGGGCGTGAACTATTCCATCTCCTCCGCGTGCGCCACCTCCACCCACTGCATCGGCGCTGGGGTGGAACAGATCATCATGGGCAAGCAGGATGTGGTGTTCGCCGGCGGTTGCGAGGAGCTCGACTGGACCCTCTCGAACCTCTTCGACGCCATGGGCGCCATGTCGAGCAACTTCAACGACCGTCCCGCCGTCGCCTCGCGGGCCTATGACCAGGACAGGGATGGGTTTGTCATCGCCGGCGGCGCGGGGATCGTGGTGCTTGAAGAGCTGGAGCGAGCCAGGGCCCGCGGCGCCCATGTCTATGCGGAGGTCGTCGGCTACGGCGCCAATGCCGACGCCCACGACATGGTCGCCCCCTCAGGGGAAGGCGCGGCGCGGTGCATGCGCCTGGCCATGGACGGTCACGCGGGTCGCAAGGCTCCGCCAGTGGAGTACCTCAACACCCATGGGACGAGCACGCTTGTAGGCGACCAGAAGGAGATGGAGGCGGTGCGCGCCGTTTTCGGCCGAGAGCCCCCGCTCATCTCCTCCACCAAGTCCTTGACCGGACATAGCCTCGGCGGCGCCGGCGCGCAGGAGGCCATCTATTGTCTCCTGATGATGCGCGACCGCTTCGCCGCGGAAAGCGCCCACATCGAGACCCTGGATCCGGCCTTCGCCGATCTTCCCATTCTGCGCGCCCGTCAGGAGGTGGAGCTGACGACGGTGATGTCCAACTCCTTTGGGTTCGGCGGCACCAACGGCTGCTTGATCCTCTCGAAGGCGGACCTTTAAGGTCCCCGCTGGTGGGCCGCCTGACCCTTTCTCGACGCCCGCGCCTGGACCGCTCCATCCTCATCAAGAAGGATCTCCGCCAATGGCTGAAGACCTAAAGCTGCCCAAGGGCGATCTCATGGCTGGCAAGAAGGGCCTCGTCATGGGGGTCGCCAATCACAACTCCATCGCCTGGGCCATCGCCGCCCAGCTCGCCGCCCAGGGCGCAGAGCTGGCGTTCACCTACATCGACGCCATGGAGAAGCGGGTGCGCCCCCTGGGCGAAAGCATCGGCGTCAAGGTGTTCGCCCCGTGCGAGGTCACCGACGACGCCTCCATGGAGGCGGCCTTCGCCAAGGTCGAGGACGGGCTGGGCCGGCTGGATTTTCTGGTCCACGCCATCGCCTTCTCCGACAAGAACGAACTTAAGGGTTCGTTCGTGGAGAACACCACGCGGGAGAACTTCCTGCGCTCCATGGACATCTCCGCCTATTCCTTCGTCGACGCCGCCCGCCGCGCCGCGCGCCTCATGCCGAGCGGGGGCTCCATGATCACCCTCACCTACCTCGGATCCGAGCGGGTCATTCCCAACTACAACGTCATGGGCGTCGCCAAAGCGGCCCTTGAAGCCTCAACCCGCTACATCGCCCGCGATCTCGGCGCGCAGGGCATAAGGGTGAACGCCATTTCCGCCGGCGCCATCAGGACCTTGTCCCTCGCCGGGATCTCCGGCGGGCGCGGCATGATCAGCCAGGGCCGGGCCTGGTCGCCCCTGAAGGAGGACACCGCTCCGGAAGGCGTTGCGGGCTGCGCCCTATGGCTCCTTTCCGACCTTGGCCGCTCCACCACCGGAGAGGTGGTCCATGTGGACGCCGGGTTCCACATGGTCGGCCTCCCCGAGGGCCTCGACGGCGAAGGCGGCTAATGGGCGCCCCTGCGGCGCCGTTGGCGTTTTCCCAGCCTGCGGACGCAAAGACCCTTGAGCAGGGCCTAGAGCTCACCCCGCGCTTCAACGCGGACGGTCTCCTTGCGGCTGTGGCCACCCATGCGGATACGGGCGAGGTCTTGATGCTGGCGTGGATGAATGCGGAGGCGTTGCGTCTGACCTTGCAGACCCGCGAGGCGCATTATTTCAGTCGCTCTCGCGCCGCCTTGTGGCGCAAGGGCGAGACCTCCGGTCAGATCCAGTCTGTGGTGGAGATCCGCATCGATTGCGACCAGGACGCCGTATGGCTGAAGGTCAGGCCGGCCGGCGACGGCGGCGCCTGCCACACGGGCGCGAGAAGCTGCTTTTACCGGATCATTGAGGACGGGGCGTTGCGGCGCGCCGACTGACCCTTCCGGCGCGTCCCGCCCTAGTCGCGCGCCGCTTCGAGCCAGGCCGCCGAGCGCATCTCCTCCAAACGAGAGACTGTGCGGCCGAATTCGAAGGCGCCGTCGCCCGCCGGATAAAGGGCGTCCGGTTCTCCCGCGGCGAGGATGCAAACCTTGGCGCGGGCCTCGTAGAGGGCGTCGATGAGGGTGACGAACCGGGCCGCCTCGTTGCGACGGTCCGGCGAGAGGATGGGAACCGCCTCCAAAAAAAGCGTGTGAAACCGTGCGGCGATGGCCAGGTAATCCCCCGGTCCAAGGGCGCTGGCGCAGAGGGTGGAGAAGTTCGCCCGAACGTGGCCTGAAAAGGCTCTGCTGAACGCCAGGGTCCGCCCCATGACCTCGACCCGCCCCTCCACTTCCGCCTCCTCGCCGCGCAGGGCGCTCCAGAGGGCGTCAAAGCCCGTCGCAGCCTCTGGCGAGAGGGGGGAGAAATAGACCTGCGCGCCCCGAAGGCGGTCCACCCGATAGTCGTTGGGTCCGGCGACCTCCACCACCTCAAGGCGCGCCTTGATAAGGGCGATGAACGGAAGGAACAGCTGGCGGTTGATGCCGTTGAGATAAAGGGCGTCTGGGGCCCGGTTTGAGGTGGCCACCACAACGACCCCCAGGGCGAAAAGGGCCTCAAACAGGCGGCCAAGGATCATGGCGTCGGCGATGTCGGTGACGTGAAACTCATCAAAACAGAGAAGTCGCGCCTCCTGAGCGATCACCCCCGCCGTTGGGGCGATGGGATCGTCGCCCTTGTGCCAACCGAACCTGGCGCGGCGGGCGGCGGCGTCGCCCCGCCGCCACTGGTCGATGAGGCTGTGGGTCTGCGCCATAAAGGCGTGAAAATGGACCCGCCGCTTCTTGGCCACAGGGGCGGAGGCGAAGAAGAGGTCCATGACCATGGATTTGCCTCGCCCCACAGGTCCGTAGAGGTAAACCCCTCGAGGAACAGGGCGTTTTTTCAGGAACGGTAGGGAAAAGGAGGGTTCGGCGAGGGCGTTGAGCTCGCCCTCCAGGCGGGCGAGGGCGTTCACGGCGCGCTCTTGCGCCGGATCTTCAGCGATAGCGCCTGACGCGACACGCTGGCGGTAGGCCGCCCAAAGGGAGAGGATCATCGGCGCGGTAGTTCACCGATTGGAGCTCGGGACGCAAGGCTTTGCTGGACGCCCCCTTCCGCCGTCGCTCGAATCCATTAGTGTCTTTCGTCCACGCGGCCCTGCGTCAGGCCGCCTTTCGGTTTGGACTGGACAATGAAGCTCACGATCGAGCGCGCGGCGCTGATAAAGGCCCTGGGCCATGTGCAGAGCGTGGTGGAGCGGCGCAACACAATCCCCATTCTCTCCAATGTCCTCTTGTCCGCCGAAAAGGGCTCCCTCGCCTTTTCCGCCACCGATCTCGATATGGAGATCGTCGATGAAAGCCTGGCGGACGTGGCCGGAGCCGGCCAGATCACCGCACCCGCCCACACCCTCTATGAGATTGTTCGCAAACTCCCGGAGGGCGCGGAGGTGGAACTGAAGTTTCAGGGCGAGGATCCGCGCCTCTCCGTGGCCGCGGGCCGGTCGCGCTTCAATCTACCGGTGCTTCCGGCCGGAGATTTCCCGGTCATGTCCTCCGACGGACTGTCCACCCGGATCACCATCGACACGGAGGATCTCATCCGCCTGATCGACAAGACCCGGTTCGCCATCTCCACGGAGGAGACGCGCTACTATTTGAACGGCCTTTATGTGCACACGGTGGTCGAGGACGGCCACGCGAAGCTTCGGGCGGTCGCCACGGACGGGCACCGACTGGCCCTCGCGGAGATGCCGGCGCCCGAGGGCGCGGAGGGCCTACCGGGGGTGATTGTGCCCAGAAAGACCATCCAGGAGGTGCGACGGCTCCTCGAAGACGCGGGCGAGAACGTGGATCTGCAGATCTCCACGGCAAAAGTCCGCTTCGAATCCGGCCGCGCAGCCCTCACCTCCAAGGTGATCGACGGCGCCTTCCCCGATTATGTGCGGGTCATTCCCCGGGACAACAGCCGGATCGTGCGGTTGGACGCAGCCCTGTTCGCGTCGGCCGTAGACCGGGTGGCCACCATTTCCGCTGAGAAGTCGCGATCGGTGAAGCTGCAGATCGAACCGGGCAAGCTGGTCCTGACCGTGCGGAATATGGAGGCTGGCCAGGCTATGGAGGAGCTGGAGATCGATTATGACGGAGACGCCTTCGAGATCGGGTTCAACGCCCGCTACCTCCTCGACGTCTGCTCTCAGATTGGCAGCGAGACCATGGAGCTGCGTTTCGCCGATCCCGCCTCACCCACTTTGGTCATCGACCCCACGGATCCGGGCGTGCGTTATGTTCTGATGCCCCTGCGCGTCTGATCCGCGAGGGCCTTCGTGCGATCGCCCCGCTCTCAGGGCGCCGACGGCGCGTCGGAGGGGTGACCTGAGGGTGAGCTTGTCGCCCACAACAGGCCGATCCAACCGCCCTTGATGAAGGGAAGGAAGAGAAGGGTCGCCGCACCCACCAGGGGAAGGCCAAGGATGAGAAGGACAAAGGGCGACCAGGATCCGAAAATCGAGGCGGCGAACAGGGGCGCCACCACCACGTGACCGACGATGAGGATGGTGAAGTAGGCCGGACCGTCGTCAGCGCGATAGCGTCCGTTATCGTTGCCGCAGCGCGGGCAGGTCTTCAAAACCTTGAGATAGCCGGCGAACAAGGATCCTTCGCCGCAGTTGGGGCAGCGGCGCTGGAGGCCGCGGCGCAGACCCAGGGGGATGGTGTTCTGCGAGACGGCCGAACGCCCCTCCACCTCTAAGCGCACGGAGGGTAGGACGGGGGCGAGGATGGGAGCCGGATCAACCATGGGCCATGTTAGCCCAAAACGACCCTAAAAGGGAGCCCGCGTGGCGCCTGCGACAATCGTGAACCCCCTCGCTCGCCCGCTTCGCGAATTTAGGCACAGGCTTTGCCCGTCCGAGGCGCAGGTGTCCCACGGCGGGACACAGAGGACCACGGGAGGGCCTGATGGCCAACGAGATCGACCTGCACCTTGGCCGACGCCTGCGCCGGCGGCGCCGTTTGCTCGGTCTTACCCAGCAGCAGCTCGCCGCGGCTGTGGGCATTCGCTTTCAACAGATCCAGAAATATGAGTGCGGGGCCAACCGTATTTCCGCAGCTCGCCTCTGGCAGCTGTCGCAAGCCCTCGAGGTGCCGGTGGCGTTCTTCTACGAGGGCCTCGCCGAGCAGCAGAGCCGTCGCGACCGCGATGCGCAGACCACCCCTGAATCGCGCAGCGGCGAGGTGATGGCCCGCAAGGAGACCATGGATCTGATCCGCGCCTATTATCAGCTGGGCGAGCGGCCCCGCCGCAGGCTCCTTGATCTGGCGAAATCCCTCAATACCGAGCCGCCATCAGCCTAGATCATCAGTCTTGGCCCCTCATGCGCCTTTATGCGCCTGGATGACCCTGGCGCCGCGGGTCTGGGCGCCTTGGCTTTGCGCAGGCGCGCCGACGACGTGAGGCCTTTTCCGCCATTGGCGCGCGCGCGCGGCCCAACGCATCGGCGCGGGCTCAAGAACCGTAATGCCCATGGGCGATCAACGCCTCGGCGCCAAAATGGGCGACCGATCGTTGTAATTTTTATCCGGATCAACTCAGCGCGCTTTGACCAAGATCACACAACCCCGACAAAAGCCCCTTGGTGAGAAGACCGCTTAAACCGCCGAGCAGGACGATAAGCGCTCGCCGATGGGGCGGGACTTTGACCTGACACGCTCCTGAACCCTGTGGGGCTGGAGAGCTGAACGACAAAAAAGAAAGAGGGGCGCGGCGAGGCGGCTCAGTGATGGCGGCGCAGAAACTCGATGAAGACCGCGCCGTCGGTGAGCAGCAACCAAACCGCGATAGCGAAGATGACGACGGCGAGGCCTTTGAAGCCGACGTTTGTCGCGCGCAGCCAGGCGGGATCCGCCCCGTGCGGCGCTTGCGGCGTCAGGGCCAATCGCATCACATCGGGCGCCCCAAAGACCATGGCGGCGATGGAGCCGGCAAAGACGAACAGGAAGATACCCATGGCCCAGGGGCGGGGCGCCTTGATCCTCTGTTGGAATAGAGGGTGGACGGGGGCGGTGAAGTCGAGCTGAAAAGGCTGGATCCGCCCGGCGGTGGGCGCGTACCGACCCGGCGCGATGGTCAGCCGGTACGCCTGTCCGGGGACGAAGTCTTTCAGCGCCTCGATCTGAAAGGCGAGGTCCAGATCATGGCCGACGGTGGGGATAAAGGGATAGAGGTTGGGCTCGTCGATATAGGGCAGCACCTTGACGGGGATCGCCTGACCCCGCGCGTCGGTCAGGGTCACGTCGGCGAGGGGGAGATCGCGCATGTCGAAGCGGCGGCGCGTGACGATGGTGATCCGGCCGTAGGCGGTCTTGGCGGCGCTGCTGGCGATCACGCCGCCGTTTTGCGGAATGCTGTAGACGAAGAAGGGCGCGGGCTGGCCGTGCGCCTCTTTCCAGATCGCCTCCCATCCCGCCGCGACCGCCGCCGCGTTGCTGGCGAAGCCGCCCGGCGCCGTGGCGACGTTGACCGCGCCCCACGGATAGGCGCGGCGCTCATAGCCGACCGTCAGGAAGGAGAGCAGTTTCAGTTCGTTGTTCTGAATTTCGCCCTTGGCCATGGCGTGGCGCATCTCGGCGTCGAAATTGCCTGAGTTCAGCCGCGGGTCTCGATAATAGTGGGCTTCGGCAAAGATGCGGTCCAGGTCGGCGCTTGGCGTATAGGCGTTGAAATCGCGCTTCAGCCAGCCTTGGCCCGCGATCTCCATCATGCCGTTTTCCATATCGTCGCGACCCGCTTCGCCGACCTCGGCCGCGTGACGCTTCAGGGTCGAGTCGACGACGCGATCCTCCACGACGTGGGCGTAGGCGCCCATGTAGTGGGCCAGGAGATTGGGATAGTTGGCCTGCGCCCGAACACTGGGCCGCTGCAGATAGTCGTGGGCGGAATCGAGATAGAAGCTGTGGTCCGCCTCCCCTTGAGGCTTTAGGGCGTGGCCCCAATCGGGGAACCAGGCGCCCGAGATCAGGGCGTCGCGATGGGCCAGCAGAAACGCCTTCACCTCCGGGGTTTTCACGTCGTCGATCGCGGCCTCGGTCAGGCGCCCGTGCACGACCTCGTCCCAGGCGAAGGCGCGGGAGCCGCCCGCCAAGACCGCCAAGATCAGGCAGATCGTCGTTAAGAGGCGCGACATGGCGTCAGACCGTGAGAACGTAAAAGGTAAAGATGAAGGCGAATAGGCCGCCCATGGCCAGACAGCCGACGGCGGCCACGATCACGCCGAGCACGCGGGTCTGAGCCCCCGCCTTTCGGTCCCGCCGCCCCGCCCCGCCGAGCGCCAGCAGGATCAGGAGACCGGCCAGGATGAAGACGGCCGAAGTCACGGCCGGCTTCACAAGCAAGGCCCAGGTCTGCAGCGACATGGCTAGGACTTGTCCTCGAGGGCGTCGCCGACCACGCGAGGCTCGCCCAAAAGCGCATGGGTTGGATTGGTTTTCATATCACCCCCTGACGTCGAGGCACGACGCGGCCCCGACCTAAGCCGCACTGTGTCAGTCGCGGACATATCCGAGGGGCATGACATTAATTTATGGCCCTCGCGGCCGAGCATGGCCTAGAGGAACCCGCCTCTCTTAGGGTCGTATCTTGAACGCATTCAACCCGATTATGCCCAGAGGCATCGCTCCAAGCGAGGATCGAACCCTATCGATATCCGAAGCGGTTGACGCTCCCGTGCCGCACTCTACCGCGATGGAAATACGCGGGTCCTGAGGGTGCGGACGCGGCAGGCGGAGGAGCCCCACGCCGCTGCGACAAGCCCTCCCCGGACGTGACCTTGGCTGACGGACGGGTTATGCCGAGGCATGACCCTCGCCCCTGATCGCCTGGAGGCCTTTGAAAGCCTCGCCGTCCGCCTCGCCGCCGTGGCGGGCGAGACCATCCTCCCCCTCTTTCGCGCCGACCATGGCCTTGAGGACAAGAGCGGCGGCTCCGGCCGTTTTGATCCGGTGACCCAGGCCGACAGGGCGGCCGAGGCGGCGATCAGGGCTGTCATTAGCCGCCTTCACCCCGACCACGGCGTCATCGGAGAGGAGTATGGGGAAGACCGTCCCAACGCGGAGTACGTGTGGGTTCTGGATCCCATCGATGGGACGCGAGCCTTCATCTGCGGCCTCCCCCTCTGGACGACCCTGATCGGCCTGCGTCATGAGGGCCGCCCTGTGGTCGGCGCGATCGGCCAGTCCTACCTCGGCGAGGTCTTTGTAGGCTCGGCCCGCGGTAGTCGACTGATCCGCCGGGATGGGGAAAAGGCTCTGCAGGTGCGCCCCTGCCCAGCCCTCTCCCAAGCCCTCGGGGCCACGACGGATCAGAACCTTTTCAAAAACGCGGAAGCTTTGGCCTTTGGCCGTCTTCGTGAGGCCGCCCGCCTCATCCGCTACGGCTGCGACGCCTACGCCTACGCCATGGTCGCCCTGGGTTCCCTGGACCTTGTGGTGGAGACCGGGTTGAAGGCCTGGGACATCGAGGCGGCCATTCCCCTCATCCAGGGCGCCGGCGGCATGATCGGCGACTGGTCCGGCGCGCCCATCGGTCGGAGCGGCGGCAGGATGCTCATCGCAGGCGATGAACGGGTCTTTACTGAGGTTTCGGCTTTGCTGGGGAGCGCCGCTTAGGGCGAACCGCATCGGGCGCGAGCGCAGCCTCGGCCTTGGCCTTGACGGCGCGCGGCTTTCTACCGGCCCTGGGCGCGTCCGCCGGAGCCAGGGCCGGATCGACTATTGCCGTCGGTTTGGGCGCACGGGGCCTTTTGGGCGCGCCCTTCGACGTCTGCGCCCTGGCGCCCGCGACGGGCGGTGCTGAAGGGACCACCCCAGGGAATAGGGTGCGCGCCACCTGGTCGAACGCTGACCAGAACATGGCTCGACGCGCGTTGGTCTCCATGAGGATTTCATGAAAAGCGCCAGGAACCTCGAGATACCGGCCAAGGGGCGCCCGCTCTGCGACGGCGCGCGCGGCGGCGTTGACCACAAGCTTTTCCGCCTCCGCCGCCACGACGACGAAGGGGATGGAAAGCTGCTCAATCCGCCGCGACGCCTTCACCCGCTCTGAGAGGATCAGCGCGAAGGCTAGCCAACCCCACGTGATCCCGCCTAGCCGAAGCTCGGGCTTCGCCAGGATCTGGGCGTGAAACCGATCCCAACGGGCTTGATCGTGGGTCAGGATGTTGGAGGCGAAGGTCTCCTCCAACGGATCCGTCGCCGGGGCGGCGAGCATGCGGCTGCGTCCGACGAACGTCATCAGCCACCCGATGCGCTGAACTGAAGCCAGGGTGCGCTCCCCCGTGTTCACCCCCAGCATGGGGGCGGACAAGACCGCCGCCGCAAAGCGCCCCTCGCCTTCGGCCAGGGCGAGGCTGGTCAGGCCTCCGCCCATTGAGTGGCCCAGAGCGATCCAGGGCCGTGGAAGCTGGCTGGCGAAGGCGGCCAGGAGGTCGTCGAGGTCCGCGATGAAAGGCCTCCATCCGCGGGCATGTCCCAGGAGCGGATCCGGGGCGAGGCGGGTGGACAGACCCTGGCCGCGCCAGTCGTGGACGAGGATGACGAAGCCGCGGGTCTGCAGCTCGCCGATCACCTCATAGTATTTCTCAATGGGCTCCGTGCGGCCGGGGCTCAGGATCACCGAACCGCGCGGCGCGCCGTGCGGCTGAAACACCGCCGCGCGAAGACGCAGTCCGTCTCGGGCCGTCAGCCAGTAGGCTTCGCCGCGTTCGGGCCGAAGCGCCCCGGGAATGGAGAGGAGCGGCGCGCCCGCCTCAGGCCCGTCAACCATGAGGACCTCCGGAGCGCGCCTGAGCCAACAGGGGCTGGAGCTTCATGGCGACGCTCATGTCGCCCGCCACCTTGAGCTTTCCACGCATGAAGGCTGACGCGGGATCAAGGGTTCCGCGGGCCAGAGCTTGGAAATCATCAAGGGAGACCTTGATAGTGCAATCGGCCGGACGATCCTCATTGGTCACATCCGGTCCGTCGATGACGATGAACCCCGCGCCCTTGAGATCGAATTTGACGGACTTCTCAAGGCCGACGCCGGAGCCAAGAGCGGTCTTGAACCGGTCTGTGATCTCTTCCAACGTGGCCATGTCGCTCCTTCCAGGACGGCGCGCCTCCGACCTGGGTCGTCCCGCCGGCGCCTGAAGGAGTAAATACGGCTCCGGGGGGCCGACACAAGAGCGAGCAGGAGCGCCATGACCTGGGATGCGGAAATCGAGGAGCTGCGACGCCGCGAGGCCCTGGCTGAGGGCATGGGCGGCGAGGATCGGGTTGCGCGCCAGAGGGCCTTCGGGAAGCTGACGGTCCGCGAACGGGTGGCGGCCCTGGCGGATCCGGGGTCCCTGCATGAGGTGGGCAAGATCGCTGGGGTCTCGGACTATGACGACCAGGGCCGACAGACGGCGTTTCGCCCGGCCAACAGGGTGTTCGCCAGGGCCCCGCCGACGCCCTCAATCCGTAAAGCCCGCGTCTATCAAAATCTGGCTACGCTTCGTGGGGCGATGACCTAGCCGCGCTTGAGAAACCTCAAGGTCATCCGGTCCGGCTCCACGGGCCGCCCCGGCAGAAGGGTTCGCGGCCGATGGGCCTTCGGATCCACGGCGTTGACGTCGCTCGACTGATCGAAGGTGAAGCCCGCCTCCGCCGCCATCTGGCGAACAAACGCCTCCTGTACGGCGCCGTTGGCGGCGAGGGGATCCTGCAGCCCCCCCGCCTCGCCCCGGACCTGAAGCACGCCGAGGACGCCGGCGGGCTTGAGGGCGACATAGGCGTCGTGAAACGCCTTCTCGGCGAGACCGGCGGCCATCCAGTGGTCGAGATTGAAGAACAGCACAAGGTCGGCTGCGCCCGCCGGGGCGAGGGCGCCGGAATGCGGGCCGAAGGTGGTGATCTCAAGATCGCCGTAGAGATCAGGCTGATCGGCGATCATCTTTCGATAGGCGGCGACCACCGGCGTCGCCGCCGGATCCGCCGGATTGGGCACCTCGAAGGTCGCCGCATAGAGCTTGCCCTTTCCACGCTTCAGATAGGGAGCGAGGATCCGCGTCCACCATCCTGCGCCCGGCCAGATTTCCACCACGGTCATGGACGGCTGCAGACCGAAGAAGGTCAGGGTCTCTGCGGGATGAAGGGCCTGATCCTTTTGCCGCTCGGCCGCTGTCCGCCAGGGGCCGGCCAAGGCCCAGCTCAGGCTTCCAGGCTCAGCCGCCTGCGCCGCCGCCTTGGGCTTGGGCGGCGCGCCGCGGCCGCAGGCGTCGAGGCCGAGGGCCAGGGCTCCGGCGACAAGGGCCCGACGCGACGGCGCCGCCGCTTGCCTGCTCTTCAGTCTCATCCTGATCCTATTCCGCTCCCTGGAGCCGTCCTTTCGCGCCAAAACGGCCGTCTCCTCCCGGACGGTCAACCGGGCTTTTTGAAGCGCAGGGTCATGCGGTCGCTCTCGCCGATGGCGTCATAGCGGGCGCGGCTGAAGTTGGGGTCCACCGGCTTTCCGGGCTCGGCGCTCTGGCGCGTGGGAGGAAGCGTCCAGACGCCGAAGGGATAGTTTTTGGTGTCGGCCGGATTGGCGTTGACCTCCGAAGAGCCGTCGAGGTGGAAGCCCGCACGGCCGGCGGCGACCACCACGGTTTCAGTGGCGATGTAGCCGCTGCTCCATCCGGGCGCCTCGGGACCTGGGTCCGCCCTATGGTCCTCCACCGCCAGAATGCCGCCGGGTTTGAGGGCTGCGTAGGAGTCGCCCATGATCTTGTCGAGCTTCTTCATGGGCGCCCAGTTGTGAAGTTCGCGGGACGTCAGCACGAGATCCACCGTCTCGGGGGGCGCGAAGGGGCCCGAGGCGGACCCGAAGTTGGCGTATTCCACATGGCCGTAGATGGCGGCGTCGGAAAAGCGGGCTTCGAACGCCGCCCGCCCTCTGCGCGCGGCTTCCGACACTTGAGGATTGGAAAGGTCGGCTACCCCGGCGATATAGCGGCCGTGGGTGCGCGCCGCATAGGGCGCGAGGATTTGCGTCCAGTAGCCGGCTCCGGGCTGGAGATCCGCCACGGTCATGCCCGGCTGGAGACCCCAGAAGGTGAGGCTCTCTAGGGGATGGCGTTGGGGATCGCGCGCCACGTCCGCCGCAGGACGCCAAGAGCCCCTCAAGACCGCCAAGAGGACCTCGTCGTCCACGAACTTGGGCGCGGGCGCGCGCGCCGCGTCCTTGATGCTCTGCGCAGCCGCAGCCGGCCCGAAAACCGCCAGCAAGCCCAGCGCCGACAGCGCCGTCCGTCGTCCGATTACGCGCATTTCCCTCTCCCGAGCTAAAGCGCCGTCACCCTTGGACGGAGAGGCGGGGAAAGCAAGACCGGGATTTTGGGCGGTGAGATTTTCTCGCGCACCCCCTCTTGCAAGACACGGACGTCAAACACATCTCCAGCGCCGTGGCGGTGCCGGAAATCTGGGCCGCCATGGATGAGAAGACGCCCGATGGGTCTTTTCGTCCCGGAACGTGTCTGGCTCGCCAGGGCCAGGGACGATGCAACCTTGCTTAATTTGAGAAGGACCTGCCCATGCGTACCGTTGATTTTACCCCGCTTTATCGCTCCGTCGTTGGCTTTGATCGCCTCGCCGGTCTCCTGGAAGCCGCCTCGAAGGCGGACGCCGCTGGAGGATACCCCCCCTACAACATCGAGACCCTCGGTGAAAACGCCTACCGGATCGAGGTTGCCGTAGCCGGTTTCAAGGCCGCCGATCTCTCGATTGAGGTCAAAGAAAATCTGTTGACCGTCTCGGGGAAGAAGACCTCGGCTGATGATCAAAAGCGTTATCTGCACCGCGGCCTGGCCGAGCGCGATTTTGAGCGCCGGTTCCAGCTCGCGGACTACGTGATCGTCACCGACGCGCATCTTGAAGACGGACTGTTGTCCATCGTGCTGAAGCGCGAGCTTCCTGAGAGCCTCAAGCCCCGTCAGGTTCCCATCACCACCACTGCGGGAACCTCCACCCTGATCACCGGCGAGGCCGCCCGCGCAGCCGCGTAAGAGGCGCGTAGGACAAGCTCGCCGGAGGCGGCGAGGGTCTGGAGGCGGCGTTCGTCAGGGACGCCGCCTCTTTTGCGTTTATGCGGCGGCTTCATCGAGGCTGAGGTCGACGACGCCGCCCAGGTCCACGCCCCGCCAACTGGCCCCTGGCGTCCTCGCCCTGAGGAAGCTCGCCCCAAGAAGATCGGCCTGATCGAACACGGCTGCGGTGCACTCCGCGTCCACGAGGACGGCGTATCTGAGGCGGGCGTGGGCTAAGTGTGTAGAGGTCGAGCGGGCGCCCAGGGGAAGGGGCGCAAGACTCGCCGCGACGAGGGAGGCCTTTGTCAGATTGGCGCCGTTTAGGCGGGCGCCCCGCAGATCGGCCGCGCTGAGGTTTGCGCCGCGCAGATCCGCCCCCTCCAGGTTTGCGCCTTGCAACTGGCAGGACGATAAGTCCAAACCCACGAGGCACGCGTTCTTGGCTGAGAGGGCCGCCAGCTTGAGACCCTTCAAGCTCCCCTTGAGGGGACGCAGGTCTTCATTGTCGAACACGGCGTGCGCTCCCGCGCGCCCACCGGCGCCGCACCAGTCGTGGTGATCCCGGGCGCGTTGCAGCAGGGCGGCGATCTGGTCGGGCGAAAGGCTGGGCGGGTCGCGCACGACGCCCGTGAGATTGGCGCCCGACAGGCGCGCCCCGCCTGTGTCGACGCCTGTAAGAACCGCGCCCGAGAGATCAGCGCCCTCAAGGTTGGCGCCGCCGACCTGCGCGCCGTCGAGAACAGCGCCCCTGAGGCTGGCGTCCTTAAGATTGGCGCGGGAGAGAATGGCCCCACGCATGGAGCAGTCGGTGAAGTCGGCCCGGGCGGCGCCCGCGTCGCACAGTTGGGAGCCGTCGAGGGTCGCCCCTGAGAAATTCACCCGGTCAAGATCGCCGAGGCGCTTCTCATGGGAGACCACCGAAAGTCCGCGCGGACCGGAGACGGCGATCTGGCCCTCGCGAAAATCCGCCTGGGTCAGGTCCGCCTGGGACAGATTCGCGCCCCGCAGACTGACCCCACGCATATCCACGCGCTTGAGGCTCCCCCGTGAGAGATCCGCATCGCGCAGATCGCACCCGAACAGCGTCGCCCGGTCCAGGATGACGCCGGCCATCATCGCGCCATTAAAGGAGGATCCGGTGAAATCCGCCTCCGCAAGGTTGCGCTTGGCGAGGTTCAGACCATCAAGATTGGCGAATCGAAGGTTGATCCGGCGCCCGCCCGGCTTGCCCGTCAAAAGCTTTTCATGGGCGAGAACCAACATGTCCAGTTCGCCCTGGCTCAGGCGATGACGACCCGCGCGCGGTGCGTTGTTAGAAGACACCTCAAACCCCGCTTCCTATCCTGACAGCGTCAATTTATCGCAGGCTTATGGCCGAGCTGTTAACGCTGAGGGGTCGGACGGGGCGGGTGTGGGTCAGAGGCCCTTGATGATGCCTTCAACCATCTTTTTTGCGTCGGCGAACAGCATCATGGTGTTGTCCTTGAAGAACAACTCGTTCTCCACGCCGGCATAGCCTGATCCCATCCCCCGTTTGACGAAAAGGACGGTTCGCGCCTTCTCCACTTCGAGGATGGGCATGCCGAAGATGGGGCTCTGCGGATCGGTTTTCGCCGCGGGGTTGGTCACATCGTTGGCGCCGATGACGAAGGCCACGTCCGCCGTAGCGAACTCGGAGTTGATGTCCTCCAGTTCAAACACCTCGTCGTAGGGCACGTTGGCTTCGGCGAGGAGCACGTTCATATGTCCCGGCATCCGCCCAGCGACGGGGTGGATGGCGTACTTCACCTCGACGCCCTCCTTCTTCAGCACATCCGCCATTTCACGCAGGGCGTGCTGAGCCTGGGCCACCGCCATGCCGTACCCAGGGACGATGATCACCTTGGACGCATTCTTCATAATGAAGGCCGCGTCATCGGCGGAGCCCTGTTTGACGGGACGGGTCTCAACCTTGCCCCCGCCCGCTGCGGCGGTGTCGCCGCCGAAGCCGCCGAGGATCACCGAAATGAAGCTCCGGTTCATGCCCTTACACATAATGTAGCTGAGGATGGCGCCGGAAGAGCCGACAAGAGCGCCGGTGATGATCAGGGTGGTGTTGGCCAGGGTGAACCCCAGGGCCGCCGCAGCCCAGCCGGAATAGCTGTTGAGCATGGAGACCACGACGGGCATGTCCGCCCCGCCGATGGGAATAATGAGGGTGACGCCGGCGAGAAGGGCGAGGGCGAAGACGGCCCAGAACGCCCAGATCGCCGCACCGCCGCTGGCGACCAGAAGTACGATTAGAAGGACGATCGCCCCAGCGATGGCCAGGTTGAGAATATGTCGGGCCGGCAGAATGATCGGGGCCCCGCTCATGTTGCCGTTGAGTTTGGCGAAGGCGATGAGGGAGCCGGTGAAGGTCACGGCGCCGATTGCGACCCCGACCGAAAGCTCGATCAGGCTCTCCAGCTTGATGCCGCCCGCCTCAGCGATGCCGTAGGCGGCGGGGGTGTAGATGGCGGCCACGGCCACGAGGCAGGCGGCCAGGCCCACGAGCGAATGGAACGCCGCCACCAACTGGGGCATGGCGGTCATCTCCACCCGGCGCGCGATGACGGCGCCGACGCCGCCACCGACGGCGACGCCCGCGAGGATAAGTCCCACGGTGACGGCGTCGAGGGCGCCCTGGCTCCACAGGGTCGACAAGGCGGTCACCACTGCGATGGTCATGCCGGTCATGCCCATTTGGTTGCCGCGCCGGCTAGTGACGGGGCTGGACAGGCCCCGCAACGCCAGAATGAACAGCACCCCGGAGACGAGGTAGAGGATAGCCGCCAGATTGGCGTTCATTCGTGTGACCCCCGGATCAAAATCGTAAACTGCGCGAGGGCACAGGACGGCTCAAGCCGGTCCCGTCGCCGCTCCGCCTGCGCCCCCTGGCGAAGGCTCGCCTTTAGGCTCAAGCGGCCTTTTCCTTCTTCTTGTACATGGCGAGCATGCGTTGGGTGACGAGAAAGCCCCCAAATATATTCACCGCGGCCAAGCCTGCGGCGAAGGCGCCAGCGCCTTTGCTGACCCAAACGTGCGCGCCTGGCGCCTCCCCGGCCGCCCCGTGGGCGGCGGCGGCCAAAAGGGCGCCGACGATGATCACCGATGAAATCGCGTTGGTCACGGCCATGAGGGGCGTGTGCAAGGCCGGCGTGACGCTCCACACCACGTAGTAGCCGACGAAAATGGCGAGAACGAAAATCGCCAGGCGGAAGACGGTCGGATCGACGACGTCCATAGTCACGCTCCCTTCAGGTTGGGGTGCACGATGGCCCCGTCGCGCGCCACGAGCGCTCCTTTGAGGATCTCATCCTCCCAATCCGGGGCGAGGACCTTCTCCTTGGAGAGAAGCAGGGCGGCGAAATTGACGAGGTTACGCGCATAAAGATTAGAGGCGTCGGCCGGAATGCGGGCCGGAAGATTGGATATTCCCAAGATCTTGGCGCCGGTGTCGGTGATCACCGTCTCGCCGGCCTTGGACCCCACCACATTGCCCCCCTGTTCGACGGCGAGGTCGATAAGGACGGAGCCGGCTTTCATGGAGGCCACCTGCTCGGCTGAGACCAGACGCGGCGCCGCGCGGCCCGGGATGAGGGCCGTGGTGATGACGATGTCCTGCTTTTGGATATGGGTGGAGACCAAGGCGGCCTGCTTGGCCCGGTAGGCCTCCGACATCTCCTTGGCGTAGCCCGCGGCGGTTTCCGCCGCCTTGAACTCCTCGTCCTCCACCGCAATGAATTTAGCGCCGAGGCTCTCCACCTGCTCTTTGGTGGCGGGCCTAACGTCAGTGGCCGTGACCACCGCCCCTAGGCGCCTGGCGGTGGCGATGGCCTGCAGGCCGGCGACGCCGACGCCCATGATGAAGACCTTGGCGGCGGCGACGGTTCCGGCCGCCGTCATCATCATGGGTATGGCGCGCCCATAGGCCTCCGCGGCTTCGATGACCGCCCGATATCCGGCGAGGTTGGCCTGGCTGGAGAGGGCGTCCATGGACTGGGCCCTGCTGATGCGGGGCACAAACTCCATGGCGAAGACAGAAGCGCCGGCGCCTGCGAGAGCCTCAAGGGTAGGACGATCCCCATAGGGATTCAAAAGCGCCACGACCACTGTTCCGGGCTTCACCGCAGCGATCGCGCCGGCCTCCGGCGCGCCCACGCCGAACACGAGCTCGGCAGCGGCCAGGGCGTCAGCGGCGCTCGAGGCGATTTTCGCGCCGGACGCCACATAGTCGGCGTCGGCGAAGGCCGCCCCCGCGCCCGCGCCGGTCTCGACAAGCACGTCAAAGCCCATAGCGATCAATTTCTTGACGCTCTCGGGCGTCGCGGCGACCCGGGTCTCCCCGGCGCGCCTTTCCTTCAAGACCGCGATTACAGAAGCCATTCATCCCCCATCGGCGTAGTGGGTGGAATTGATGAGGGGTTAAGCTGATCCTGTCTAGTCCGCCTTATCCTTCGGCGCCCCGCAGGCGCGCGCCCGTGGCTTTGGCGACGGCGGCGACGATCTTTTCCGAGGCGGCCTCGATCTCGGCGTCGGTGAGGGTGCGCTCCTGGGGCTGAAGGGTCACCTCGAGGGCGACGGATTTCTGGCCCGCATCAACGCCAGGCCCTTCGTAGACGTCGAACACGCGCACGCCCGCGATGAGCGCCCGATCGGCGCTTTGCGCCGCCCGAACCAGGTCGCCCGCGGCGCGGTCTCGCGCCACGACGAAGGCGAAATCCCGGCCAACCGGCATGAACGGCGACAAGGCCAGGGGCGGCTTGGTCTTTACGCCCTTGCGTTTGGGGTCCGGCAGCGCTTCAAGGGTGAGTTCGAAGGCGTAAAGGTCTCCGTCCACGTCGAGGGCCCGAAGCACCCGCGGATGCAGGGCCCCGAACTCGGCGATCAGGGTCTTAGGTCCAAGTTGCAGCCGCGCGGACCGCCCAGGACGCCACCAAGATCCGCTAGCGTCAGGCACGAGCTGCAGGGCGACCATGGGGGCGCCAAGCTCGTCCAGCAGGGCCAACAGATCGCCTTTCAGGGCGAAGAGCGGGTTCTCCCCACCCCCATCCCAACGGCGGGGCGGATCGTTGCGGACTAGGGCGGAGACGACGGTTCGCTGATCCTCAGGTTGGTCGCCATGAAACACCGGCCCGATCTCGAAGAGGGCCACATCGCCAAAGCCCCGGGCCGTGTTGCGCGCGGCGGCGTCGATGAGCCCGGGGAGCGCGGAGGGGCGCATGCAGTCGAGTTCGGAGGCGATGGGATTGGCGAGAACAAGGGCGTCAGCCCCGCCGCCAAAAAGGGCGGCGGACGCGCGCGGGATGAAGGACCAGCCCACGGTCTCCTGATAGCCCAGGGCCGCAAGGGCGCGGCGGCCGGTGCGAACCCGCGCCTGCTTGGCCGTCAGCACGCCTGCCGGGCGCGCCGGGGTGGGCGCAAGCGGCGTGGAAGGCAGCTTGTCGAACCCGGCGATGCGGGCGACCTCCTCCACAAGGTCGGCGGCGCCCTGAACATCGCGGCGCCAGGTCGGCGGGGTCACCACGAGCGCCGCGCCGTCTCCTTTGATGCTGAAGCCCAGCTTGGTCAGAATCTCGCCGATGGCGTCCGCGCTCAGCTCAAGGCCCGAGAGGCGGCGAACGTAATCCGGGTCAAAAGCGATGGGCGCCGGCGGTTCCGGCGGCGCGCCGGCGATGACGACTTCGGACGGCTCCCCGCCGCAGAGCTCAAGGATGAGGCGCGTGGCCCGCTCGAGCCCGTCGATGACCGCGCCCGTATCGACGCCCCGGGCGAAGCGGTACTGGGCGTCGGAGGAAATTCCCGTGTCCCGCCCGGTCTGAGCGGTGCGGAGGGGATCGAAAAGCGCGCTTTCCACGAAGACGTGACGGGTCTCCAAGGAACACCCCGTACTCTCCCCGCCCATGACGCCGCCGAGGCCGACCGCCCCTGACCCGTCGCCGATGACGCACATTTCCGGCCCGATCGCGTAGGTCTTGCCGTCCAGCGCGAGAAGACGTTCCCCGTCCCGACCGAGGCGCGCCTCCAGATACCCTCCGGCGATCTTCTGCGCGTCATAGACGTGCAGCGGCCTCGCCCGGTCGTAGGAGAGGAGATTGGTCACGTCCACAAGGGCGGAGATCGGGCGAAGGCCAATGGCGCGAAGCCGCTTTTGCAACCACTCCGGCGAGGGCCCGTTGACCACGCCGCGGATCAGGCGCCCTGCGAAGAGGGGGCAGGCGCCGCTGTCGTCCAGACGAACGTCCACGGGGCATGGAAACTCCCCAGGAACCGGCGCAACCGGCCGGTCAATGAGGGCTCCCACGCCGGCCGCGGCCAGGTCGCGAGCGATGCCGGCGACACCGAGCCAATCGGGTCGGTTGGGGGTGACTTCAAAGTCGATCACCGGATCGGCGCCGAAGAGGGTCGCCGCGGGAAGGCCAACCTCAAGATCCGGATCCAGATCAAGGATGCCGTCGCTTTCTTCGGAAACCTCAAGCTCCTTGGCCGAACAGAGCATGCCGTCGGAGACGACCCCTCTCACGGGCTTCTGGGACAAGGTCACGCCCAGTCCGGGCACATAGGCGCCGATGGGGGCGTAGATGGTGACGAGGCCCGCGCGGGCGTTGGGCGCGCCGCAGACGATCTCCTTTATGCCGTCCACCGTGTCGACCTGACACACCCGCAACCGGTCGGCGTTGGGGTGGCGGGCCGCTTCAAGGATCCGAGCGACGCTGAAGGGCGCAAGTTTGGCCGCCGGGTCGAGCACATGCTCAACTTCGAGCCCAGCCATGGTCATGGCCGCGGCGATGTCGTCGACGGAGCGATGGGTGTCCAGATGATCGCGGAGCCAGGAGAGGGTGAACTTCATGGCGGGCTTCAGCTCAGGCCGGACGCGGGATTGGGGGCGCTGAACGCGCTGAATCCGTAATGGGCGAGCCAGCGCGTGTCGCTGGCGAACATGTCGCGCAGGTCCGGGATGCCGTACTTCAACATGGCCAGCCGGTCGATGCCGAAGCCGAAGGCGAACCCCTGCCAGATGGCGGGATCCAGTCCGCAGTTCTTGAGCACATTGGGGTGCACCATGCCGCAGCCCACCACCTCGAGCCAGTCCGAACCCTGCCCGATCCGCAACTCGCCGCCGGAGCGATCGCACTGAATGTCCATCTCCGCCGAAGGCTCGGTGAAGGGGAAATGGTGGGGACGAAACCGCGCGCCCACCCGATCGGTCTCGAAGAAGCGCGCGATGAACGTCTCAAGGGTCCACTTGAGATGACCCATGTGAATGGCGCGATCGATGACGAGCCCCTCCATCTGGAAGAACATGGGCGTGTGGGTCTGGTCCCAGTCTTTCCGATAGGTGCGCCCAGGCACGACGATGCGAATGGGCGGCTCCTGGCTCCCGGTGAATGCGGGCGCAGGGGCATGGTTGTCCTGGCGCATCGTGCGGACCTGCACCGGAGAGGTGTGGGTGCGCAGAAGCCGGCGCTCGCCGCCGGGGCCGGGGGCGAGGAAGAAGGTGTCGTGCATCTCCCGCGCCGGATGCTTGGGCGGAAAGTTCAGGGCCGTAAAATTGTGGAAGTCGTCCTCGATGTCGGGCCCCTCGGCGACGGAGAACCCGAGGTCTGCGAAAATCGCCACCATTTCGTCCATGACCTGTTGGGTGGGGTGAACGGCGCCGCGACGACGGGGCGGTGGCGGAAGGGTGAGGTCCACGCGATCTTCACGCAATGTCCGCTCGAGGGCCTCGTCCTCAAGTTCGGTCCGGCGGGCGGCGATGCGCGCGGCCACGCGGTCGCGAAGGCCGTTGATGAGCGGACCCTGTTCGCGCCGCTCATCGGGCGACATAGCGCCCAGGGATTTCAAAAGGGCGGCCACCGAGCCCTGTTTGCCGAGGGCGGAGACGCGGATCGCCTCAAGGGCGGAGAGGTCGCCTGCGCCGGCGATGGCGGCGCCAAGGTCGTTTTCGAGTTGGGCTAGATCGGTCATGCTCGTCCTGGAACTGCGCGCGCGGGGCGTGCGCCCCGGCTTGGCGGAGGCCCGGAGGGACGCGCTAAAGCGCCCGCCCGGGACAGGGGCCTGGCGCGCTCTCCCAAGGGCGAGCGCTCCAAGCCAAGGCCCGACGACGCCGCTGGACCGGCCTGGCCTCGTTCCCCTGCAGGAACAAGACGGCAGGCTCTTAAGCCAGGGCGGCGCGGACCTTGTCGGCGATGGCCTTGAAGGCGGCGGGATCTGCGGACGCGATGTCCGAAAGCACCTTGCGGTCGATCTCAATGCCCGCCGCATCAAGGCCGGCGATAAATCGAGAGTAGGTCAGGCCTTCGAGCCGGGCGGCGGCGTTGATGCGCTGGATCCAAAGGGAGCGGAAGCTGCGCTTGCGCACCTTCCGGTCCCGATAGGCGTACTGACCGGCGCGATCGACGGCGGCGCTAGCCACGCGAATGGTGTTCTTGCGGCGTCCGTAGAAGCCCTTGGCCTGCTCGAGGACTTTTTTATGCTTGGCGTGGGACGTGACGCCCCTTTTAACGCGAGCCATGTGATTTCACCTTAAGATCTGGAGAAAAGAACGATTTCAGTCGCGGCTAGCCGTAGGGCAGCCAGGACTTGATGTTCTTCGTGTCGGCTTCAGACATGACCTTGGTCCCGCGATGCTGGCGGATGTACTTGGCGCTATGGCTGATGAGGCGGTGACGCTTGCCGGCGACGCCGGCTTTCACTCGACCCGACGCAGTGATCTTAAAGCGCTTTTTCGCGCCCGACTTGGTCTTAAGTTTCGGCATTTTGCAGCGGGCGGCGAGCGCCCGTCCTTCTCATAAGAAAAGCACGATGAGCCGCCATGGCATGCCATTAGCCAGGCGACCCCGATGGGAGGCGGCTAGCTACGCGAAAAGGCCCGCGCGCGCAACAGGTTTGCGCGTAACTGGAGGGAGCGCCGCAATCGCCCGGTGCAGGGCGCGCAGCATCTGTCCGGTAGCCGCAAGGGGCCGAACGCCGCGAGAGGCGCGATCCTGGCGCCGATCCCTACAAGGCGTCCCGAATGACGACGCGCCCATAGGCCTTGGGGTGATGGCGTTTGAGATAGGCGGCGAGCCGGTCCGCCTCAGCGACCTGGGCTTCGCCGCCCGGTTTGACGACGATCCGGCCGCCTGCCGAGGCGGCGACAGCCACCAGTTCAAAAAGTCGTTCTTCCGCGCCCCCGCTCTCCCCGGGCCCCTCCTTAGACGCCTTTCGGGCGAGATGATGAAGAACATGCTCCGGATCATAAGGCGTCTCGCCGTTGAGACGATAGATCCTCACCCCGCTGCGCTCCACGACCACGACGAGACCGGGCGCCGTGTCGGTTTCAGGGCCTGCGGCGGCGTCTTCAGCGCCCGGGGCGACCCCGGCCCCTATGAGAAATCGCCGCAGCTCAAGGACCACGGGCGCGGTGAGGTTCTTGGTGTGGGGCTTGAGAAGCCTCAGCTCCTTGCGCCCCACCCTAAAGACGAAGAGATCGCTGTCGCGCGCCTCCGCATGACCGAGGACCCCGAAGAGGCTGAGGACCTGACCCCAGACCAGGTGGGTGTTGAGCGGATCCTGGAAAATCATGTCCAGGGTCCGCCGCTCAACGCCGGTGGGCGTAGACGGCGGGACCGGCCCAGTAGACGAAGCATACGGTTGAAGATCGTCTGTCATCGTTGGATTCTCTGACGTTTAAGCCCGACGCAGGCAGGTCGAGACGGCTCGCCGTGCAGCGAACGCCGGACCTATATTTGCGTGATGTCCGCTTTCAGCTGGTGGTATTGATCGCGGTCCAATTCCCCCCGGGCGTAACGCTCGTCGAGGATGTCCCGGGCGCCCTTCTTGGGCAGATCATATTTGCGGTGAGCGCTATAGGAATAGCCCCAGTTCCCGAGCCCCGAGAAGAGCAGGAAGATAAAGCCGAGCCATAGAACCCAGCCCCAGCCGAAGAACCAAGTGTTCATATCGTTATGCATGGCGATCGCGATCCTTAGCGCTTTAATGTTGAAATCACGGCCAAAATCTGGTCGGAGCCCGTTTGGGTCGAACTTCGGACTGGTGGAAGTATAGTGGCGGCGAGCATGGCCAAAAGCCTCGGAATCTACTCAGCGGGCCATCAAGGCGTTGGAAGCCGCTCCCTTTGCGCCCTAGTGCCGATCGAGATAGTCGGCGAGCGACTGGTTAAACTGGGAGAGCCCCTCCTCAAGATAGTCGCTGGCGAGGGGGATCTCGGCGATGTAACGCGGCACGCGCCGGCGGGCGACGTCGCCTGCGGCTATCCTGGCCGAGCGCCAGTCCGACAGGTTGAAATCGCCCCGGCCGATCCAAAGCAGGGCGATGAGGTCGCGTTGCTCATCGTCATTGAGGTCGCTGACAGCGCTTGAGAGTTCATGCAGCGTCTGGTCGTGGGGTCCAAACTCCAAGGCGTCCACGCTCTCATCGTCGCTGGGATTGGATCCGCTGTCAGGATCGGTCTGTTCGAGCTTGGCGTCAAACTCCCGCGCCTTCAGGAGAATCTCGAACGCGACGTCTGGAGGGATGGTGAGTTCAGGCATAAAGGGCTCCTTAAGGCGATGGGTCGCCTCCCTAGGCGTGCGTTTCTCGTGTCCGGGTAGAGACATGGCTCAGAGGTTTCTGACGACGAGGACGGGACACGGTGCGTGTCGCGCCACCGCTTCAGCTACACTGCCGAGGAGCACGCGTTCCAAGCCTTCGCGGCCATGGCTGCCGATGACCAGGAGGTCCGCCGGCCAAGCCCGGGCCATATCGACGACGCCTTCCGCAGGGTCTCCCATGGGGGTGAACCTCGGGGCGCCGGCGGGCGGCTGGACCTCGCCGTCGAGGGCCGCGAGGACCTCGCAGATCTCCGCGTCGGGCGCGCGGCCAAGGTCGGCGGAACCGACCGCCAACCATCCCGCGTCGGAGACTTCTGGGGCGCAGGCGTGCACGAAGGCCACCTCGGCTCCCAGGGACGCGGCCAGTTTGAGGCCGATGCGCGTTGCGTGGACGCCCGCGGCGCTCATGTCTACGGCGATGAGGACTTTGCGAAAAAGGCGAGGGGTCGGGGCGTCGGCGGGCGCGCTGGTTGCGACCGGCGTCGCCAAGCTTTCCTGCGGTGCAGGCTCGCGCGCGTCCCCGATCATTGCGCGACGGCCGGCGTGGTGCGGTCAAGCCTTGGAGCCTCCGCCGACTGAGCGGGCCCGCCCCCGGGCCTCATGGGCGCCGGGCGCGATTGCGCCATGAGGAGGCTGACGATGACAATGAGGCAGCCCACGCTGAGGCTAAGGATCGCCACGGGCGGCGAGACCGCGGACATGAGCGTCCTGGGGCTGGAGAGGCGCGTCTGAACGAACACCGTGGCGCGAGGAATGAGGTCCACGAGCCGGTGCGCTGTGACCTCGAGGTTGGGAATAAGGTCGCTGTGCCCCGGAAGGGTCGCGAGGCGGCCTGCGAGGCGCTCCCCGGCGGCCTTGGCGTTCATCCGAGAAAGCTCGGCCGCCTCCTCCCAGGGATCGACGCCAAGGCGGGTCAGGGCGGAGAGGACGCTCAGGGGCGCAGGTCCGCCGCCATCGCCCAGGACGGAGAAGAGGAAGGCGTTATAGGACTTGTCGAGGCATTTGGAGGCGAACGCGCCTTTCGAGTCAGTCAAACGGACGTCTCCCCGCCAGAAGGTTTCGGCGCGGGCGGCCAAGGCTCACACAACGCAACGCGCAGGCCCGGCATAAACCTCCCCGCGCCAGGGGTGCAGCCTCGGAAAATACCCAAGGACCGTCTACCCCAGGGCGGCCTCCCCCCGGCACCTCCCCCGTCCTCACTCCAGAGCGTGAAGGCCATCCGCCTGTCGTCGGGCCCAAACCGGGCCCGAGGGCTGGTGAACGCCGCGCCGCAGCCCAAAGGCGCCGGAACTGTCCCGAGTGCTCGAATGCAACGTCCGCCATCGCGTCCTCAGCGTTCATGTCGCACGATCCCTCGGCGCGGGCGCGTCCGCCTTGCGTTGGATCAGGCGCAGGCCCGCGCCCGAAGCAAAAGGCTCAGCGCAGGATTTCGCTGCGCCGGACCGATCGGCCGGCGGAGAGGGCGAGGAGGATAGCCGGCGCGACGATGCACGCGCCCATCCAGAAGGGGCCGTTGATGCTGACCTTGGAGAAGACGAGACCCGCACAGAGGGGACCGGTGACCCGAGCCAGGGCGCCGGTGGCGTTGTTGAGGCCCAGGACCTGTCCTTGGCGGTCAGCGTCGGAGTTTCTGGAGATCAGCGCGGAAACGTTGGGAAACGCCACAGACTGGCCAAAGGCCATAAGGGCCATGAGACCGGTAGTGGAGAGGAGCCCGATGGAGAAGGGCAGGACGGCCGTGGCGAGGACCGTGAGGCCCATGCCGACGGCGAGCATGGTCGCTTCGCCAAACTGGCGCGACAACCGTCCCGTCAGAAACCACTGGGCGATGGCGTTGGTCACGCCCACGAAGCCAAACACCAGTCCCACCTCCCTCGGTCCCCAGCCAAAGCGATGTTGGCCCCAAAAGCCGAAGGTTGACTCGATGCCGGTGAAGGCGGCGCCGGAAACCAGGGTGAGGATAAGAAGGCGTCCGATCACCGGGTGCGCGCTGGCCTTCCCCAACATGGCCCATCGGCTGGGTTGGTTGCGTGGTCCATGATGGCGCGCCCGGCTTTCCTTGACGAGGAGGAGCACGCCGAGGGCCGAGCACCCCCCAAGAAAGGAGGCGGCGAGGAAGGGAAGGCGAAAGCCCACGGGGCCAAGGGCGGGCTGAGCGAGGAGGCCGGAAAGGGAGGGGCCGACGATGAAGCCGATATTGAACGCGACGCCGATGCGGGCGAGCTTGCCGGCGCGGTCCTCAGGTCGGGTGACGTCGGCGATATAGCCCTGCACCACCGACCCGTTGCCGGCGAACATTCCCCCGAATAGACGGATCACAAAGGCGGCGTAGATGTTCGGGGCGAAGGCCATGAGGCCGTAACAGATGCAGTTGCACGCGAGGGTGGACAAAAGCACCGGCTTTCGCCCGATCCGATCGGACAGCCTTCCCCAAAACGGCTCGCCCACGAACGAGCCGATGGAGTAGGCCGAAAAGATCAAAGCCACCTGCCAGGCCGAGGCGTGGAATGAGGCGGCGTAGAAGGGCAACAACGGGATAACCATCCCGAAGCCCAGGAGATTCATGAAGACGACGAACAACAGGGTCGGCAGAGCCGCCGGCGACGGCTCCGCCGCAGACGCCGTGGCGGTTGCGGTCATTCGGGGGCTGATAAGCTGACCGGCGCCCGGCGGCAACCCCGAACGTGGGCATCTAAGGCCAAGGTGCGGTCAAGCGTCTGGGCTTTATTTCGGCGCGAGGATCATGATCATCTGCTTGCCTTCCATCCGCGGCTCATATTCGACCTTGGCCACGGGCTCGAAATCCACCTTCACCTGCTGCAGCAGCTTCATGCCCAGCTCAGGGTGCGCCAGCTCGCGGCCGCGGAAACGAAGAGTGACCTTCACCTTGTCCCCCTCTTCGAAGAACCGGTGCATGGCCTTGGCCTTCACTTCGTAGTCGTGGATGTCGATGTTGGGTCGAAGGTTGATTTCCTTGACCTCAACGACTTTCTGACGCTTACGCGCTTCGTTTTTCTTTTTCTGCTCCTGGAACTTATACTTGCCGAAGTCCATGATTTTGCAGACCGGCGGATCGGCGTTCGGAACAATCTCGACCAAATCCAGGCCCGCCTCTTCTGCGGCCTCGATGGCCGCATCCGTCGGCATGACGCCCTGCTTCTCGCCATTCTGATCGATCAGGAGAACGCGCGGAACGCGGATGTCTTCGTTGATGCGCGGTCCATCCTTGACCGGCGGCGCTTGCATGGGGCGGCGAATAGGGGTGGCCTCTCTCGACTATTGATGGGAGCGGTCGAAGGCGCATTTATGCCTTCGGACGCCTTACTATATGGCGAAATGCTGAAAAGTCATCAAGCTGACGGTGGAAGAAGCGGCATTAGGCGCTCCAACACCGACTTTGGCTCCACATCCGCAAGATCCGCGGCCGAAACAACCTGCATGGCGGCTCTCGGCGCATAGAGGCTGGGATCCGACACCCGCGTGCAGAAGAGCATAACGCCCGGCGCCCCGGCGTAGGCCGCCATGTGGGTCGGCCCAGTATCGTTGCCGACGCACAGGAGGGACTCCGCGCCGAGGGCTGCGAAGTCCGCCTGACTGAGTTCCGCCGCGGTGAGATCAACGCTCACGGGGGCGGAGGCGGCGATGATCCGCGCCAGGGGCGTCTGCTCGGGTCCGCCGGCGACGGCGACGCCCACGCCGCGCTCGCAAAGGGCCGCGGCGAGGGCGGCGTAGTGGTCCGCAGGCCAGAGCTTTTCCGGTCGGGATGCGGACGCGCCGGGTATGAGCAGGGCGAACGGGCGGCGAAGACCGAATCGATCGCTGAGGGTCTGAAATCCAAGAGCCTTCGTGGTCCGAAGAGAGGCCTCAACCGCGAAGGTGAGGTCGGGAACCGGCGCTGCGCCATAGGGATAGGCCGGCCCGACGCCGGCCGCATGCAGCTGATCGGCGAGACGATCCAGATTGTGCATGGCGTTGCGGTCCCTCCGGCGCTGGGGATGGGAGCCGAACCGGGCGATGCCGGACCACTCGGGGGGGCGCGGCAGGAGCGCCCACCAGAGGCGGGTGGACCCTGCGGAGGTCTGCAGGTCATAGACCCGATCATAGCGTGCTCGCCGCAGCCGCCGGGCCATGGCGATCCAGTCCCGCTTGCGAGCGGGGCGGCCGTCGATTTCGATGGCGTCAAAAAATCCTGTGGCTTGAGCAAGCGCTTCGTAGGCGGGCGTGGTCAGGAGGGTGATGCTGCTTTCGCGATGCGCCCCGCGGATGGCCTGAAAAGTAGGAAAGACTTGGGCGAAATCGCCAAGAGCCCCGAATTTGATCACAAGGATACGCTTCACCGCCCGCCCCGTGAGAGGACCGTCTCGTAGACCTTTAGGGTGTCGGAGGTCATGCGGTCTAAAGAGTAAAGGGTCCGCGCCCGTGCCTGGCCGGCCCGGCCCATGGCGGCGCGGCCGTCGGGTCCCAGGGCGAGCAGACGGGCGAGGGCCTCGCTCCAGGCATGAACATCCCCAGGCGCCACGCGCAGACCGGTGACGCCGTCCACCACCGTCTCGCGCACCGCGCCATGGTCTGCGGCGAGGACGGGTCGGCCCATGATTTGCGGCTCCACGGCCGTTCGGCCGAACGCTTCAGGCTCAAGGGATGGGGCGGCGGCGGCGGCGGCCAGGCGGTAGGCGGCGGGCATGTCCGCCACGTGACCCACAAGGCGAACCGAGCCCGTGAGGGCCTTGGCGGCGATAAGATCCTGAAGCTCCGCCCGATACCCTTTGCGGCCCTGGTCATCGCCGGCGAGGATGAGGAGAACCTCATCCCGACCGGTCCGCCCGCGCAGTTGGTCCAAAGCCTCGATGAGCAGACGCTGTCCCTTCCAGCGGGTCAGCCGTCCGGCGAGGAGGAGAATCAAGCGCCGCTCGTCCGGCCCGACGCCCCAAGCCTGACGCAGGGCCTCGACGCGCTCCGGCGACACCTGGTCAGGGTCGAAGCGGGTGAGATCGACGCCCCGGGGAATGGCCACGAGGGCGGCGCGGTCGACCCCATGCTCGCGAACGATATGCTCAAGGGTGAAGGCAGAGTTGGCGATGGTCATATCGCCCCGGGTCATGATGCTGTTGTACCAGCGCTTGATCCCGGAGCGGGCGTTGTAGACGCCGTGGTAGGTGGTGACGAGGGGAATGCCGGCCCGGCGCGCCGCGTAGAGGGCGGAAAAGGCGGGCGCCCTGGACCGCACATGGATGAGGTCAACCCCTCCGCGCCGCGCCAGGCTCAGGAGGCGGTGTGCATTGGCGCCGAGGATCAGGGGATTTTTGCTATCGAGGGGAAGACGCGCATGCTCAGCGCCCAAGGCCGTCAGGGGCTCGACGAGGCGCCCCCCGGCGGACGCGACAAAGGCGCGCCCGCCGTGGGCGAGGAGGGCGGCGGCGACGTCCAAGGTGGTCTGCTCGACGCCGCCGGTCTCAAGGGCGGGAAGAACCTGAAGCACCGAAAGGGGACGGGGGGCGGCGGTCACGGGCGCGGTTGTGACGCGGCGCACGGTTGGCGTCCAGCAGATCGGATCGCGATCCTCCCGGTTCAGACGGATAAAGGTGG
>Ga0116231_10001009_pt1 | contig 55341 bp, 45 predicted proteins | sample S1TSphgellanicum_2_FD_89695 | JGI IMG/M metagenome (GOLD analysis project Ga0116231, IMG submission 89695) | Host-associated microbial communities from peat moss isolated from Minnesota, USA - S1T2_Fd - Sphagnum magellanicum MG | ecosystem: Host-associated > Plants > Peat moss > Unclassified...
GCGAGGTGTTTTGCCCCTTGCTGTCGAGCTCTAAACATTCGGGAGTCCCGGAGGACTCCCAACCTCCAACTTTTCCAAGTGTTGGGCTTCACCCCCACACTTGGCCAAAGTGGGGTTGCGACAATTGTTGCAAATCGCCCGATGTACAACGCCACGAGCTGTAGTGTTGTGGCCTTTGATGTCACGTCATCGTCCGCCATCGTTGCGAAGTACATGGATGTTATGTAACGCCATGGTTTTGGACATCGCGTCGTTGTTCGCCATCACTACAAAGTTCACGGGTGCTTTATACTGCTCTGGCCTCCAACATCCGTTTGATGTTTGTCGACGTCCGTCACGGTTTCGTTTCGTTTTGTTTTGACATTTATTATAATTATGATTATGATTATAAATTTTTTTAAAAACATACATTTACATATTTAATATTAATATGTATATTTTTGTTATTTTTGTTTTAAAACACACACTTATGTAATCTTATTAATACATAAATACATTATTTTTTTTTGTCTACTTTGTCATTTAGCACTGGTGATTACTGAAACTGAAAGCTGCTTAAGGTATTTTTTTTAAGCACTTCACATTTTAGTTTCCATTACGATTACATTTGATTGCATGGTTGTGTTAGAACTTTGTAGCTAGTGCTTTATATTGCTACAAAATTTTGGGGCATCGGACAACACCATGTCCTCGGATGATGAGAACACTATCGCCTAGCTAGAACTAGTTACGAAGTAACACATAATTATTTGAGCTGATTTCTTTGAGCTCACGATCTTCACGACGGTACCATCAAACATTTAGAGCGCCATCGTCATCCAGTACAACTCCTACCAAGAATTCAGGTTCAGGTTACACTACATCAATGGTACATCAAAGTCCATTTAGAGGGGTTAATTAATGGGGTGCGCTTGTTGTCGCACCAGCTTTCACACCATCACCGTATATTCCACTGCAAGTTGTTACCTCTACACCCATATACACCATGGAGGTCAACAGTTCCTTTGGGAGAAATGAAAAGTTTAGTGCAAGGCTAGGTACCATTTCTTTGAGGGAATTCAAGGCAACTTTCTCAACTGTGGTTTGTGAATTGGAGCTCAAGTATGGCACTAATTACACTGAGGTGTTGTCATTTAAACAATTGGCTCGTTATGTGCACTATGAGGCATTGGATATCTATGAACAACATTCTTTAAGGATTTTGGGCGTCACCCAGATCCCCAATCTACCTTATGCCATAACCATCGCCATTGCTTCTCAAGTTACACTTTAAGCTTCGATTGCACATCATGGGACTGTGCCGAATAATGCAGATCCGGTACTTACTTCAATAAACCTTTCTCCTCAACAATTCATTGTTGTTTTCACAAATATTCCTCCCACCATCGATGCACCAACTTTTGCTGATCCAGTGGGGGAATTTTTTTGAGTTTTTGAACTAAAACTTCGGGTTAAGAGTTCTAAAAGAATTCTGTAGTTCACCATCTCCTCTCATGACACGCTCCCAAGCTCTTTGATAGATTCAAATGTAAGTCTAAGGTGAAAACAACAAAAGAGTAAAGAGTCGAGGCACGTTCCTTAGCTTGCAACACTTCGAGGGTAGAAGGGTGTGCTGGAGCTTCGGGATGGGGATTAAGAAGATTGAAAAGTAATTCAATTACTCACACGGACCTGCACACATTAAACAACAAGTTAGTTAGTGCATAGCTAGAGCACTTTTGGTGCACGGACGAGCCACAAGCAAACATGGATTCACAAGACCCACAACGGCCTGGATTTGAGAAAAGCCACCACCTTCCCCCTTATAGTATATTCTATGCCTAGCCATGGGGTTAGCACCCAAATGACATTTTGTCCCAGAACTCCCAAATGGGAGTCTCGAGATTCCCGAAATTAAGACTTTCACAATTTTGGCGACCCATAACTTTGTGTGCAGATTTCCAATTGAAATGAGGTGTGTAAAAAAGTTTTAGCCTTTGTTGAGATCTTTCCAACAGTATGTGACAAGCCACCTGCATAGAAGGAAATTGGGGTGATTTCTGACTTTTAGTGGTCGAGAGTCAAATTGACAATTTGACTCTCGGCCCTTCTTTTGGCCATAACTTATGTTTTAAGTATCCAAATGGGTGGTGCAAGCCCATTTTAGACATCTAAGTTCCAAGAAATTTTCAATGATATAAGGAATTTCTCAATCCAATGAATTTTGACCCCTGCAATTGCCTTCTAAAGATTTGGAAGTCCATTGGGACTCTAACTCCCAAAGTGGGAGTTCATTTGTGAGTGTGGGGGTTCATTCCCTCACACTTTCTTGGACTCCCAAGAATATGAAATGTGACTCTTGGGCTCATTCTTGGCCCACACCTTTGCAAGCCCTTGCCTTGGTTGCGAGCTTAAGGCTAGGGTTACAACATCTCGACAGAAGGATGAAACCCTCAAGATGCTTTAAAAAAGGCTTTTCAAGCTTAAAAAAGGTACTTAGAGCATCACAAATGTGGAAGCTGCCCATCAGTATCTTTGTTCGTTTGAAGGTATTGCGACACTCCATGCGTAGGTTTTGCAACAGGCTTTTGTAGAATTTGGAGACTCGTACACTTTGCTCGATGTGTACAACATTTATGAAAAGCTGGAATTGACTCATGCACATTATGAGGCCAGTACTATGAGGCCTCCATCATGTACAAGGCTTCAACCTCCAGTAGTTGCACCAACCAGATCATCACATTCCTCTTCAAGGGCTAAAGCCGTGCATTTGGCTGCACCCATCTTACCTTTTTACAACTACAATGGCAATCCTACCCACAAAGCTAGTGAGTGCAACATTCCTTTCGATGATTTTTTTGTGATTATTGTGGGAAAGAGGGACATTAGGAAGTTGTTTGTTTTGTTAGGTTCCCAAAACGGAAGTAATTTCGATAACCACGACAAAATCTACCAGCATCTTCCATTACCCCTCAATTAAAAGCCAAGGCATTTCAACCTTCCACTCAGGCTTTCCCCACCAAGGGTAATTCCAGTAAGAATGCTAAAAAGAAGGAGCATAATGCTGACAAGAGGGAGGTGGTTCAAGCCCGTGCCACTCAAGTTCAAATTCTACAAAATGAACTCGAATCATTGAGGGCCCCAACTTGTTAATCTAAAAGGTAAGTCTTCCCAAGTAGCTAGTCATGCTCAACCTGTATAGGGTTCAAGATCACAGGAGGGACCTCCTAGGTCATTCTATGGCCTCTCACACGATGCCATGGTTGGGGAGTATGTTTTTTCCAGTGCACACAATTTTAGTTTCACACCAAAATTTGCCACTTCTTTTTGCCCTTCCTACTTTGTGACACAAGAGGCTAGTGTGGCACCCAGAATTTCTGCCATTAGGTAGGTAATTCAGACTAATGGATTTGCATTTGTTTCAAGTCCTAATGCCAAGGCTAGAGGAGCTTGAGCAGTCATGCCACAATTTTTTCGTCTTCTCAACACGAGAGAAGAGTGCACCTTGTTGGCGAGGGGGGAGGAGACTATTACACAAGCTACTAAAACATTAAATTCTCGTGTCCTAGGAATACATGTACATTAGGAAAACACACAATTTTCCACTAATCAGCTTATGGAGTGCTAACTTCAAATGCGTGAAGTGATGCAAAAGCTTGTGAGTACACCATTGTTTAGTTTTCAAAATTTGAAGCTAAGCACTAGGGACATAATTGCAGTATTAAAGGATACCCTGAACACTACATTAGGTTCTCTACCAATCATTAATCCACATGCTATAGGGGTCCCATCTAACACCTTGGAGAGACACTTGATTGGTTCACGTGTTATAGATGACGGTCGTAATCTGGTCATTAGTTTTAGCATGGCTAAACTAGTGAGCTTTCTTACCTCTGATTCTACATTCACATATTAGAAGGGAGCTAAAAACATTTCACTCGTGGATTTTTTACTCAGCAAAGGTGTTGTGAATAACCATTTTTTCCACAAAGTCTTTCACTCATTTCTGAAGGTGGTGCCTACTGAGAGAACTTCCATCGCCACCAGAGTTGCCATTATCGATAATACTAAGTCAACAATCCAGGTGGGAGGACATACACCCAAAGTGGTACTTCTTGATACAGGTGTTTAGCTAGTGATTCTTGGAGTTCAATTCGCTAAGAAGATGGCCATGCTCAGCTCCAAACTACGAAAATCTATGTGGCAAATTCGCACAGTTAGTGGGAGCCTAGAGGAGGTACTTGGGGAGAGCTCAAATTTGATTGCACTTAACTTCAATGAAGGTACAGATCAAGAGCTTTGCCTACAAGTCAGATGTTTAGTCACCAATGCCACCACTTACGATGTGCTCATCAGGTAAGAAGCCCTGTTTCCACTAGGTTTCACACTTGATAGCTAATTCAAGCATGCGTACTATCGAGTGGATTGGGAGATTAATGGCCACCGCCTGGGATACATACCCTTTGATTTACATGGGAACCATAATCCTATGGCTCACCATTATATGCTCAAGGAAGCACACACCATTTCCTACATTCAACAAGCTAGCCACAAATGGATAGAGGGAGATGAAGAGGAGATAGTTTACGCCCAAGCTACTGAAAGTTTGAAGGTGGTTCTTAATGACATTCAACATGGATCAGAGGTTTTACAAAGGTTCAAAGTAGCCCACGAGCCTTTGGTCAAAGCTCTGTCAAGTTTTGAGAACATGGAAAGCCATGGTGAACCAATTAAGCTAATATTTCGTCAACTAATCACCTGGACACTGCCTAAGGAGGGGATTACATTACTAAAGTTCTTTGGTGGTATTGGTACAAGTCTCAAAGCCCTGTTATAGTCAGGGATGGTGGTTCAGAAGTATTTCTATGTAGACATTGATCCTATTATAAGGCAAGTGGCGACATTGAGAATGATGGAGCTCATAGCTAGAGTACAAGAATTTACAACCATCACACGGAAGGCCAATTTCACTTTCTTGCCCTTTGACATACAACTAATTCAAAAGAAACATATGAACTATTTGGCCCCGTGGACTTCATCATTTCAGGTTGGGAGTGTCAAGGATTTTCAACAGTTGGATTTGGAGAAGGATTGAGTGACACAAGATCTGATCTCTTCACGGACATGGTACGATTGATCACTTGGGCTCAATCCATTTCTCCTACGCTTGGTTATGTAATTAAGAACACCACTTCTTAGTTTGACCAAAGGAAAAAAGTCTAAGAGCATTACACGTTAATCAAACATTACTTTGGAGAGCTGCTTCTACTTGATGTAACACAATGCAGTTCCTATGTGCACTGGTTGCGTAATTGGTGGACCAACCTTGTAGCACTCTCAGTTCTGCAGTTGGCTCTAAGATACACCATTACAGACCCCAACCTGCAGGTTTTTCACATATTGGATGATCAAAGCTCCTACTAACCAATTATAAGGTAAGAAAAACCTCCGTGCTTTCTTGTGAACACAATAGGAAAACCAAGAGGTGCTTGGCCCACCTATGTCTCCTTCCCAGGAGCACATGCCTTTCAGGGAGATGGACCAAGCCTAGTGTATCGTCATGTTTTAGCCATTTGGGATGAACTGAGCCCAGAAGAAAGAGAAAGGGCTATGGGTTTTCAAACTGGCACTACTAATCACACCAAGGTGACTAAATTGGAGCGTAACGTTCTACTGGGGAGAGGCATGGACTTGAACTCCCTTACATGGTTATTGGTAACTTGTGTACTCTTTCAAATGTACACAACACCAACACTAATTCAATCAGCTTCCAATTTCGACGATGCAACCACATGGCACCTCGACCAAGTACACTTGCCTATATTCAACACTTTACACTTCATTCTTAATGTTAGGGGGGGGAGGAGGTACCATGTAATTTGATTCAATTTGTTTCTAATGCACTTGGAGGTACATCAGCTTTTGGAAAAACAATTACAACCTTTTATGAATCTGCGTAGTTGGATAGTGGAAAACCCAATGCACTAGGTTTTTCAAACACACTTTCTAACTCCATTCCATGTGTTTCCAACTACCCTTTTGTTATGGGGAACCAATTCACCAAGAAGGAGAGACACCAGGTCATAGACTTACTAATTAAGTATGAAAATGTGTTCACATTTTTAATGAAAGACTTAGGTAGGTGTAAGACCATGCAATTTTATATAGACCTTACAGATGAGACACCCGTTTATCGGAGGAGGCATAGGTTAAGTAAGCATGAGTGGGAACTGGTAGATGAAAGATGCAAAGAGCTCCATGAGGCTGTTCTCATTCAACCATCAAGTTTTGATTTTGTAGTCGTTACAATAATGCTAACAAAGAAATATTCAGTTGGATTATGGACTGAGAAAAGGATGTGTGGGGATTATAGGCCATTGAACCTAGTTACACCTTAGGATAGGTACCCCATGCCCATCCCTGAAGAATTGTTTGATAACATTGGAGACTCAAACATCTTCATAATTGTGGATCTAAGGCAAGGCTTCAACCATATTGTGTTCACTGTAAAGGATCACAAAAAAACGACATTCCATGGAAGCAATAAGTTGTGGGAATGGCTTGTGATGCCTTTTGGATTGAAGAATGCAAATGTCTTCTTTTAGCGAGTCGTGGACCAGGTTTTTGAAGGGGCAAATTTCTTGAAGTGTTACATAGATGATGTCCTAGTGCTTAGCAAGGGACTCTTGTAGCACTTGGCTCATCTTGAGGAGTTATTCAAAAAGCTCCACGAAGTCAATATGAAGGTCCATCCTAAAAAGTGGGAGGTTACTATCACCTTAGTAGTCTACCTTAGACACAGAATTTTGCCAAATGGTATTATGGCTCATTGGGCTGAAGTAGTATCCATTTTGGAGATGCCCAATCCTACTAATGTTCACACTTTGAGGAGTTTCATTAGACTATGTAATTACTATAGGATTTATGTCCAAGACTTCAATACTATTGCTCATCCTTTCTATGCATTGTTAAAAAAGGATGTTGCTTGGAAATGGAGTGAAGAGGCTCAAGAAGCTTTCGACACACTCAAGGAAAAGCTTTCAGAGTTCCCCATTCTGAGAAGACCTAATTTAAGCAAGGTCTTCATTTTACACATTGACTGGAATGCTCTTGGTATTGGTGTTGTTCTCGGCCAACTTGATGAGGAAAGCAAGGAATATGTTATTGCCTATGCATCTCGAAACAACAACAAGGCTGAGAACAACTATTCTTCATACAAAGGGTTGTGTCTTACTATTGTATGGGCCGTCATACATTTTAGGCCCTATTTTTATGGCACCAAGTTCACTTTGTATACTGACCACTAGCCTATCAAGTGGTTGATGATTAACAATAAGCTTACTGGTAAGTTAGTTTGTTGGGCGCTTATACTTCATGAGTATGAGTTCAAGGTTATTCACCGACTTGGTATTACACATCAGAATGCGAATACCATGTCACGGAAACGCTTCACTAGCTCTGAAGATTTTTTAGAAGCCAGGCAAGACTTCGGCCATATTCTAGTAATACATGTATCTTATGCATCTAATTATCTTGCATTACTATAATGTAGCCTGATTAAGCATCCCATTGTGGATATATGGGAGGATTTGGACATTTTGAGGTTTCTTTAACATGGGGAATACCCTTCCCAAGTTACATCAATTCATTGGGATCACATACAACAACGGTGCAAACATTACTCATGGAGGGACAATCACTTCGTTCGATGTTTACCACAAGGCAACATAGTGGTTCCTCCACCACATGAATGGCTCAGTCTTATTCAAAAGGTACACTTGGAGCTTATACATTTTGGAGTTAAATGTATTTATAGCCTTCTTGTTCCTCATTACCATTGGAGAGCTATGTATGCTCAAGTCCGAAACATCAATGCTAAGTGTGAACAATGTGATAGAGTGAGAACTTCTTTCTCCTTTTGATAGTTCATGCTTTTCCACTCCCTATTCAGGACATGTTCTATTGCTAGTCATGTGATTAGTTGGAGAGTTACCACAGACCTCCAAGGGTAATGTCTACATCATGATTATGATTAAGCATTTTTCAAAGTGGGTCGAGCTTGTTGTGCTATCGGACAAGTCATCACATAACACCAGCCAGGTTTTTTTACAATAGGTCCTAAGTAGGTTTGGGGCTTGTTCTAAGTGCCTTACTGTTCAAGGATCATAATTCAGAGGAAAATTCCAAGACCTATTTGACCATGCTTTCATTGACCATTGCCGGACTTCATGGGATCATCCCCAAGCCAATGGCCTTGCAGAAAGGATGGTTCAGACATGCAAGAAAGGACTTTGGAAGATTTGCCTCATTAAGTTCCAAGAGGATTGGGACTTGGCCCTACCTTACATCGCCATGGGTTACAAGATGTCCAAACATGCCTTTTTGTCTCATTTCTCTCCTTACTTTCTACTTTTTGGGAGACATCCCATTCCACCCTTTTCCATTGCTGCTTAAATGGACTAGGTTGTGGACTTCGACTCCCTAGCCACTTAGGTTAGGGTTATCACAAAGAGGGCTACTCTATTCAGGAGGGTTATGCCCATGGCCATGGAGAACTTTTCCATTGCACAACATTGAGACACCTTATGGTATGCACACACACAAGGTGGCAGTTACAAACCTAAGGTGAGACAATTTGATGTTGGTGATTTTGTGTATTTCCAGCGACAACGTAATGATACTTTAGACACTTCTTCCGGTCACACTATCTTGAGGATTAAGGTGATTAGACCTTCAAGTGTGTTGAAGTTGCAAGGAGCTGACGGATGCACAATTCGAGATCACTCTAAAAATTGTGCGCCTTGCCACCTGCCGAACTTAGATCCTACCATCATCATGTCGATTTGGATTCCTCCACTTGACTATCCATGTCAGGTATGTCAAAGGACAAATAATGTTGATCAGATGTTGTTTTGCGATAATTGTAATGGTGGATACCATTTATTCTGCCTCAAGTTAGAGCTCACTCAAGTTCTCGTTGACATTTGGTATTGTTCATCATGTTCTCTTGTAGCACCTTGATTTCTACTCAAACCATACCATGTTTTTCCTAGCTCAAATCTGGGGGGGGTGATACATGAAAATTTCATTTCTGCTTCTTCTTGTGCATTATATATATATGCGCATGCATATATTTTTAGTTGATTAGTTTTTACCTTTGATTGGTTTTAGTCTTTTTGTTTAATAGAGTTTATTATGGATTTACACCCTTACGACACTATATGTCACGACACTACGTGTCACGATAATTGTCATCCTTGTATGCATGGCCTCATACATGATGGCTGGTTACGGGCATGCCAATCATGCCTTTTAGGGTTAATGTACGTTCTTAGGTTACTGTATGCTATTAGGTGTTTTAGGGTTATGGCTTGTTTAGGGTTCAACTTGTTGGCGGTTGTATAAAAGGTCAAGTTCTTCCCTTTTCTAGTTAGTTTTTTTATAATTCCTTTGTTAAGGGGAGTTTCCTCCATACTCAAATTGGATTTCTAGATGCTCATGGTGGCTATTACACTGTTGCAACCCCACTGTGAGGGAGTTGTGAGGTTGCCACTCACACTCCCGAAAATGGGACTTGCGAGTCCTCCGAGACTCCCGAAAACTTGGAGCGCAATTGCAGGGGTCAAAACACCTCACATTGGGGCGTTCTTAGTACCGTTGAAAAGGTCTTGAAGTGTAGATGTCCAAAATGGCCTTGCATGAGCCATTTGGACATCTGCAGCACAAGTTATGGTCGAAAGAAAGGTCGGGAGTCAAATTGGTAGTTTGACTCCCGACCACTAAAAGTCGGGAATCGACCCGAATTCGGTGTGTGTAGGTGAAGTGCGACACACTATTGAAAAGCTCTCGATGAGAGCTACAACTTTGGTTTAGACTTCGTCCCAATCCGAGTTCGGGGCGAGGAGTTATGAGTGTCCAAAGTCCCGGGAGTCCAAACCGAGATAGTTTCGGGACTCCACTTTGGGAGTCCCGGGAAAAAGAACCATTTGGATGCAAGTGCGGTGGAGAGCTGCAGAGAATACTATATGGGGGAAGGTGGTGGCTTCCCCCGAGTCCAGGCCGTGGTGAGTCAAGTGAGTCCAAGGTAGCCTGTGACTTGTCCCAACACCAAAAGGGTGCAGAATGAGTTCTAACCAACTTGTTGGTTGGATTTGGATGCAAGACTGTGTAATTGAGTAAACTTATCCCTCTCCTTAGTCTATCCCGGAGCTTTCAGCACGCCCCTCTCACCCCCTTTAGTGCTGGAAGCTGTGAGTGTGCCCCGAGTCCAGAAATTCCGTAATTTGAGTGACTTAGTTCCAACTTGGGGCTAACTTGGGACTTGGGAGCGCGTCATACACGGCCATCGTTTACATACACTACGTTTTCTTTCCTTCTTTGCAATTTAATATACATAAAAATTTCATCTTAGCCTCCTCTTGTGCATTGTATATATATGTGCATGCATATCTTTTTAGTTGATTAGTTTCTATCTTCGACTAGTTTTAGTCTTTTTGTTTAGTAGAGTTTACTATGGATTTACACGCTTATGACACCATATGTCACAACACTACACGTCACAACATGATGTAATTAATTTAAGTTTTAATGTAATCATGAGAGTGAATACATGTTAAATTACATAATTAAAAGAAGCAATAATAGATAATTATGTAGTTTTACATGTTTTTAATTTTGTAGTTGGATACATAATTAAATTATGTAATTTCAAATGTGAAAACATACATTAATTTGAAATATTTATGGGCCAAGTCAAAATAGTACGTTACTTTCATATGTATATTTTATATCATCTTCACAAGCACATTTATCCTTTATATATATCTTTTTTTGTTCATTTTTCAACAATTTTTTTGATTAAGATTTGTAATTGTTGAAAAACAATTGCCAATGCATGGTCTAGGTATGTCCTTTTAATTTACATTATTAATGTTTAATAACACAATAAGCCCTTTGGTAGTGGCTTGAATAGTACACTTAGAAGCATGCAAAAAGATGAAACCTTTAGTTTAGTAATGGATGAGTTGTTCAACATTTATTAAACCCTCATTCAGAGGTACAAAATATCAAAATTAAAATCTAGTACCTAATTGCTCAAATAAGGGGTCAACATCATTTAAATTGAATAAGTGCCCTAGTTATGTAATCTTAATGACAACTAGATGTAGTCAATTGCTCATTCTAAATGAGCACATGATTAAATTGGAGACATAGATTGTGGATGCTAGGTTTTGGTGTAATGCATCTAGCTACTAAAATGGGGCTTGAACCCACTTTTAGTTTATGTCAATATAACCTCACATGTACTTTGAAGTCGTTCACAATGCCAACATTATGATGCCAATTGATGTCCCAAGAAGTCCACACAAGCCTCCATACTCTCAAGACATTGAGACAAGACTTGTAAAAAAATCTTACATTTAATTATAAGATAGAAGTTGCATACCACAATGGTGCTCCATGCCCCCCACAACATTTAGCCTGACTTTTGCAGTTCATTTAGTTGTTCAATTCTACCAAAAGTGCATGGTTAGCAACCTCAATGTAAGATTAATTAAGTTAAGAAGCTCAATAGTTGTCAATAAGCAAGCCATAGTTCAACATATTTTATTAAGCTCACATGTGAAGTCTTGTATAAACGATTCATAACATACATTAGTTCCCTCCTCTTGTCTTGGTGTTGCTTATGCACTTGGGATGTTTCCACAAGTAACCTATGATCTACCCTTGGGGTCATCAATTGCATGAACATTGTACTTCCTTTGTAAATTTGTACTTGTGTATAGAATTTGGAGAATTTAGACCTAATTGAAGGTAAATAATGTAAACTGTTGATGTTGATGGCAAAGTAGCTGTAGTTGTCAAGAATTGTTGGTCTTTCCTTGTGTTGTGGAGACTGGTAGGAAATGTGCAATTGTTCCAGAATTTAAGTTTGTTCAAATCATGAGGCTTCTCTTGCAGTACTTCATTGCTTGGATATTGTCACCGATCGAGCAACAAGTAGTGTGGTACTCCTGCGATTTTTTTCCCAATTGATTTTGCTTTGTCAGCAAGTTTTGGTAAAGCAAGAAGTCACAAGATCATGGAACCATCCCTAGTGAGAATCTTGATGCTATGAAATTGGAAGGACATTAGGTTGTATGAGTTACAAACCATAACATTTGACCTCGGTTTCATTAGCGACCTACTAGTTTAGCACAAGGTACCACCTTGGGCTCTCATTTGACCAAGGATTCCATAACCCTTCTCTGCTTGGATGAAGATTTCATAACCACTTTTTGCATGGATGAAAAGAGGGCATCTCAATTCTCAAGAGGGATGGTTGTGTCTGGTAACCAGCTTGCTCAAGTGCGCTGGTCTCAACCTTCATACACCTTGACTGTTGAAAAGTAACCTATAAGTGCTCTTGCACTCTAGCCTAGTGTAAATCAAGACTTGTGTCAAGTGTCAACTCCAGACATGTGGATGTCATAAGGAAGTGCAAAGAAGCCTTTCATGTGTACTGCATGTTTGAGGCAAATCAAATTATGTCTCAGATCAGCACTCCCCCTTATTGTTGGGTAAACCTCCTCCTAGTTTGTACCAAGTGCATGCATGCAGCTACGAGATCCTGTTGACAATCACAATGGAATGTTAGAGAGGGTGCATCACCCCCACGGTCTAAAGATCTGATTTGTTTGTTGATTGTGTGACTACAGAATTCATGATTTGGAACAAATTCTGGCGAGTTTTTGGAGACAAGATAATTAACCCTAATTAGCAGGCAAATAACACAAAGCTAGTAGTACCTGTTGAAGTCATGACTTTTGCTCAAGTAGACTGCCTGTGTAATTGGTTGGACACTCTTTCTAGAACTAGAACTATATAATGACTCTGCCAACCAGATTGTCAATCTTCAAATGCAGAGCATACATCTAACTTCCCCATTTACTTGGGCTCCATTGGACATCCTCACAAGTAACAAAGCTTCATGATTTTGCCTTCTTATTAGGAGCCCAGGTTTAGGGTTTAGGGTTTGTTCTTCTCTCTCAATCTTATGAATACTGTAGAATGTTTGCCATTCCAGCATCTTCTTGCCAAATATATATATATATATATAATATAAATATAAATATAAATATAAATAAATAACTAAAAATTCAAAAGTTTCACTCCAGCAGTAACAATAAGAATTTCTGGAAATTCCATCACTTTCCTGGCCATGTAGACCTGGAATAAGCGAAATGACCATTTGGGTACTGCTGGAATGGTAAAGGTACTCCTGTGTATATAAGGTTGGCCGGATTTTATAGGCCTGCCTTGTGTCATGTGGTTGTGAAAGGGTAGTACCTACATGGAACACAATCTTCACATCTGCTGGGGTTGTTGCAGCCAAGGAACTTGAAAATTGCAACTTCTTGCAAGGTGGCTCTGATGCCTTCCTTGTAAGTAACTTGTTCCTCTGCAACAGCAAGAATGAAACCAGTTATCCTTGTTATGCAATTATGGTCACATATTGGAAACTGCATATTTGTTCAACCAAACAATCCAGGTTCTGCCTACTTGATTGGACCGTAAACAACAGCACAACATTTTCAGTGTATATCAAGTGGAATCTGTCCTCCACACTTGGTGCCCGCATTTTGAACAACCAAACAAAACTCCTGGTGGGAAAAAATCAAATTCAGCTGGTGCTTTATGCAAGGTAACACCCTTGCAGGTTGGTGGTGATTTTTTGCTTTCTTACTAGGTGGGGATGTTGTTTGGGAAGATGCTAAGCACCCCCTTAACAAGCACTATCTGGTGCAAAAGGTGGCTGACCGTGCTTAGCTGTGCACAGACCTCATGTGTGGGCTTTACCCATTGTGAATTACAACTTACAAGGTGAAGGCTATCATGAACCTAAACATATATGTACATGCGCAAAAAAAAATCAAAAACTAAAAAATGAATTTTTTTTGGAAGGTTTCAATGGCCATTCACAAGAGGGGAAAAGAACATTAAAATAGCCAAATTTTTTACACTTGATTTTCAGTATGTAGGTAAAAATATAAAGAAGGATGATTGAAGATTTGTGCTTCATATCTGGTTTTATAGCCAGATTTGCCTAAATCTTCACTTTTTCTGCAGAGTCCACAGATGATCACCACTTTGGCTACATAAAAAATTCCCCAATATGCTGATCACGAGGTGTCCAAGAGGGAAGGGATATTATGACTACTTAAGAGTGGGAGGGATCTTACACCTAGTTTGTAAGATGGAGGTGTATGTAGGTGTGATATCCCTCCTCTTTTTGATGAGGATACATATTAAGGAATATAAGGTACCCTCCAAATACAGTAAGAATACAAACTGGAGGACTGCACTCGTGTTTGTGGGCAATGGACACTTTACATCAGGAGTCATGACCTGAGTGGCATCATTACATTTTACATTGTTATCATGATGCTGGCAGGCTACTGGAGTGGAGTGGCTCTTACATAACAATGTAATGGTGATAACACGGCTTGGTCCTGCCATGAAATTAAAAAAATTTAAAACACATATTGATTTCTTTTAAGCACATTTCAAAAATTTCCTTTATTTTGATGGACATAAACTGCAAGTTTGATTTTTAAAATTTTTAGATCCATGAAAGTCATGATCAACCAAGGAAAAGATAATCTACAAAGTAGGGGCCAAAGTCCCTTGAAGCTAGTGCACTCTATAATGAATCTCAAAATATATTCCTACCTACCAAGGCCCAGCCAAAAAACTTGGGCTCCAAGCATCCATAAGGGGTAGATTTCGGTTGTATACTGTTATGGGCCTTAAAAAGTCCATAAACATTGGTCAAAATCTGGGGTCTCCTTTGAGGTTTGAGGAAGGGGAAGGTTTGCCCAAATTGAATTGTGTCCAGGGGTGACATTTTACACTGAAGAGTGTTGTCGGAAATGAGATTCTGATTTTGGTCTATTAGGTACAACGCAACATCCATGTTCCCAGAGAACAATGGTGCAGCAGTTGCACCTGAGAACCCAGGTTTTTTCTCTCCAGAAGTTGTGGAGGCCAAAAAGTGCTACTGCCATGTAAGTGGCAAAGGAAAGTTTGTGACACAGAAATTCCTAGGGTGCAATTTCAGGCATTCAATTATTGTTTTTTTCTTTTTTTTGGGTTAGTTTTTGGCTAGGGTTTTCATAAGATAATTAGCCATTTGGCCAAAATATGTGTCTTTTGGTGATCAACGTGTTTTGTACATCTTTGTTTTGACAATTGGCAAATTTTGAATATAGGCATTTTGATGATCAACATGCTTTAAGCATCTTTGTTTTGGTGATAGACAACTAGCTAAGAACATCATTAGAACCTAATTTCTCATACATTTGGATTGCTTAAGCCAAACTATTCAAAGCTTAATAAAAAAATAAGTTTCCTTCAAGGGAATCAAACTTCAACCATAAGGCCTTGCCCATGCAACAAGAACATTTGCAACCCCACACATTAAAAAGAAACTCAACAAAGACCCCAACTTCGAAACATTCAACCCAACACCCAAGAGAATATCCACATCTTGTTTTCTTGCTTAACATCAAGATTGAATAACAAATTGCTTGCATGACCATTGACTACCAGAAAGGAAAAAAATCAAAACATGTTCTAATTGTTGGTAGCTAAAAAAAATGCAACAACCAAAAGGAATTTAAAATGGCGTTTAAAAGCTCAAAGCAAAATTGGCACTAATTATGTGTTAAAGAGATCTACCTTAAAACAACATTAAAGGTGAGCTCTATCAATTTGTTTGGTACCTCATTTCCTCCTCTTTCCAATGTGAGATATTATCCTAGTATGGCAAAGTAGATCGGCTCAAATTGTTTTGGCTAAAAATGTAAACACAAACATCAAGATGTGTTGTCCAAGGGTTTCGCAACTTGTTTTTCATGAAGGTCAAATTGTTGAATGTCATTTCATCTTCCATAGAACCCAATCTTGAACCACAAAAAATTTCAACAAGTTTGTTATATTCATTCAACTTATGTGCTAGATTGGGGGAGTTATCCATTTTTGTTCACAACTTGGAAATTGGGTTCTTATTAGAGTTTTTAGTCATTATTGACTTTGCATTATGAAATCATGGTTAGTTGAAAAAGTGAAGATTGCACATCAAGTTGTTATGAGTCCAAAAATGGGGAACAAAAACTCCAATTTTCTTCTTCTTTCCAATTCAAAAGGTAGTTTTGATTAGTGCCAAGTGGATTGAATATTATGGATTGGAAATGTGACATCAAAATTCTTTCTATTTAGTTATGACTGTGGATAAACATTCCCATCACACTCATGAGTTCATGATTTGGAAGTTTGTGTTGCAACTCTAAAATCAAACTTTGGGCTACCTCTTTGCTTGCTCCTTTGACCTTGGATGCCAATAAAATTGTATATTCTCTATGAATTGGATGGAATAATCCATTAACAAACCTTTTGTGCACACCAAAAGTTCATTCATCAATCTTCAAGCCAAAGATTTCTTGTGAATGTGCAAAATCATACCACTACCCTAAAAGCAATTACCCATTGGAATGGTTTGATCAAAGAGTTAAAAGCATCAAAAGTTGGATCTACAAATCAAGAGTATGGATAATCTACAAACCTAAATAGTTTAACCTTTGCAAGTTTGATAACATTCACAATTCAAAAATGAACATGTTTCAATGTTGCACAAACTTGATCAAAATATGCACCACCTCCAACATGGGCAAAAAGCAAGGTAGACCGATAATTAGTTCAAGGTCACAAAGCAAAACCACATTGTTTTGAACAACCTTGTTTGTTTGTTGAATCCAAGTGCATTTTCACAATGAGAGATTTGTGTTTCAAAGGGTTTAGCATATTGATCCAACGTTTTTTCACATTTTTTAACAACTTTTGACCTTTAGTAGCAAATTTTTTTGCAAGTTTGGAAAAGTCAAGGTTATTTTTGGGGTTGTGAACAAAAAAATGTGCATAATGCTAACAACAATGACTCAATGTGAAATACTAGACATAATTTGGATAAAACAATGATAAACAAGTTAATTTGTTGTACCACACAATGCACAATGATGAGGTAAGGAGCAATATTATCTTTTACTTGAGTAACAATGCTTGTGTGATGGCCCCATATGACACAATCATTGTTACACTAAAACCCAAAACATACCCATTGAAAAATTAGCTACTTTTTAGATAAAATTCCAAACTTAACCATGTTCTACAAAATATTAGTCATAATGTTTTTAGTTGTTGCACCCATTTCAACATGTTCAAGCATCAATGAAATTGGAATTTGAACTTGATTTTTCGTCACGTAAACATAGACATTTATCTGTTATTGGTTGTTGATCATTGTTAGTTCGTTTGAAGTCAAAACAAAGAAATCACAATCTTGCACAATAGTTTTGGTGTTTTTCAAAATGATCGCATGCATGTTTTTTTCCATTCCCCACCCATTACTATTAGTTTAGTGTTTCCTCATGTTGTTTTTCACATTTAATAGTAAGTATCTAAAAACTTCAAATTTCGTCATTAATCAACCATGGTTTAACAAGTGAAAAATATTTTGAAACTAGATCAATTATTTTTGGAGCTCCCATGAATTTTAGCCAGAGCTAAGCTACTGACGAATTCATTACTTTGACTTATATAGATCCTTTCATTTTTGTTGTGATTTGCATCATTGTTGTAAAACCAATTTCCAAGGGCAACATTAGTTATGGCAACAATTGCCTCGTAGTAATTGGCGTGTTTCTAGAAAGTTTCTAATTTAAGTCGTAACAACTTTTCTTTTCGCTCAATTTTAGAAAAGATGACACACCTCACTTAAGACATTACAACATTTGGTCTTAAAACAAATTGAGCCCAAGGGAATTATGTAGCTTAATTGTTTTGGAAAACTCCAAACTTTTCAGAAGACTTTTTAGGTTTCAAGTGGACAAATGGTTGGTTTGTGATAGAACTATCAAGTAGAGATGGATTGATGGATGGAAGAGCAAAAGAACTTGGAGTTGAAGCACATAGAGATTGATTATGACTAGGAATTGAATGCCAAAACCAAACCATGTAAAAGAAAATTGAAACTTGAAATTGGGTGGTGGTAATGGAGCCATCTCTATTGACTAAACTAAAGATTGATTGAACTTTAAGAAAGATAGAAAAGGCGTGCACACAACTTGAAACAAGGGGTGTGTCACACTATGGCCTTGCCATTTACATTGAAAAGTATTTTAAGCCAAAAGAAGAATTATGAAAACTCAAATATTTCACCATGCAAAAATATAATCTTCAAAGAATCCTACAAAAGAAAGAAAAATCCTTCAATATATTATAAATTTATAATTAATTTCCAGTTTCAACAGAAGCCAAAATATCATCTTTCAAAAATCCTCATATAAAAATAAACTTATTACCTAGGGGCCAAAATCCTTTAAGCTATTATACTTTATAATGGATTTGAACACAATATCCTTGCCTTGGTAGGCAAGGCCAAAAAGAAGAAGAGAAGAATGCCCACCAATGTGGAGTCTTGGAGAATTGCAGCTTGAAGCTTGCAAGTTGACAAAGCTTGAAGAATGTTTTGCATTATATCATGTTCAATAACGAATTGCTAGTAGCTTACACCATTTGGATTTTTCAATGTAAACACCTAAAGTAAGTTGTAACAACTAGGATTGATGTAGAAACAACAAAAGTAAGTTGTACCTTGGTCCATGCACTTGTAACTCACATTGAACATCGAAGCTTAACAACTTGTGCAATGCAAGATCATCAAGATTTGGTGGTAGTTGCCTTTCAAAAGTGATGTCCGATCATTGAAAAGAAAACCACATAAAAAATTGCAACATTGAATGGACATAATGTTTACAAATTGCATTTCAAGCTCAACTACAATGTACCTTGGTCCTTGAATTTTTAGTAAAGTTCATACTAGATTGCCATTAAATGTTGTTGCACTCTGCAAAAAAAAAACCTTGAATGCTTGAATGAACAACACATATTTTTGTGAAAGTAATATGTTACACATTATGTGAGCGAAAATGAAGGAAATAGACTAGTTCTTTTGCTGAACTTGCCCCTAATGTTGTCAATGTTTGGTGAATCCAATGATCCACAAGATTGTGATGGAGGTGATCCTCTAAATAAATAAATAAATAAAAAACACCCAGCAAGGGAGCAAGAGAAGAAAAGAGAAAGGACCAAAGGCAGAACAAAAGACCACACCTGAAAGTGCAAACTGCACAATGGGGGGCCCTAAGAGAAGAAAACCTGAAACCTAGGACCCAAACCCATCATCAGTAGCATGAAGCAAATCATGCAAGAAGATGGCTGTTTATAATTAGGGATAGGATCTGGCTACCATGGGTAGGATTGAGGGGGTTTTGGGGTGACTAAAAAAATATGAAGACATAAAAATCACAAAGGACCTTGAGCAGCCCCTTTTTCCTTGTCAAAATCTGAAGAGAAATTGCCAGGAAAAAAGTTGCTGAGAACACAATGAGACCAGTAAGATGGGCTTCTGTTTTGTCAGGTGACAACTGGTTCTACCAGGACCTGTTCCAGAGTGATTTCCCTCACCCGCTTGATTCTCATTTCAAGCACATTCTTCACCATGGATTCACATGACAAGTGAAACTGACTTCGCTACAAAATGCCTGAATAGAACATCCAAACCTTGGGCTGCCCAGTAGATGGAATCAAATGTCCATGAAATGAAGGGTGTAAAAACAATTTCTTCATGACACTCACAATCACATTTTCACGGTTGTGGGAAATTGGTTTGTACTCCAGTTGAGATATAAGTTTTTGAGATGAAGGAATTGCAGTAAAGAAGAGGAGGTGGAATTGTGGCCATGATTAGCATCACATGTGTTCCTTGTTTCGTCCCTTTCCTTCTAAAGCTATGATTAGCACACCATGAGTTCCTTGTTTTGTTTCTTTTTAGGATTGTCTAGTCACTAGGGCTAAATCCAGGACATCTTGCTATTATTACAGGTTGAGAATTATTAAAAATGTTCAGCTTGTATTAGCCTATGGTGGGTCAATAGTAGCTAGCACTAGATTCCATAAGATGAATGGGTGTATGAATTTATGGATAGTCCAAACATGCTACATTTGGATTGCAAAAATAATTTATATGACTCGGCCACTTGACACTGGGAAGTTCTAATTTTGGAAAACCTTCTAATGCTTGAGCAGTTCAGATTGATGTCCATCTGCTCACTTTTGTACTTTGTGACAAATGCTTACACTTGAGATTGATTGAATCCTCTGTTCTGCTGAGAAATGGAAATTCTGTGTATTTTATAAAAGAAAGTGCAATGATATTCATACAATAATTCTGTAGGGAAAAAAAACTTAGAATTCTCACTACATGATCATGTATGAAGCTCCTTTGGTTTGTTGTGAGCTAATGATAGTTTTGTCAATAGTCGTGATAACCTAATGCCGATTCTTCTCTGTAAGTTATGAAAATCCCAAGATTTATGGATGTAACTCTGAAAATTTGAAAAATTAAGGTTTCTTTTTTGGCAGTTCTTTGTCCCTTGGCAACCCAAAAAAGAATCCAGTGTGACTCATACAAAGTTATTTTGTGAAGAAAATGGACCAAAGTAGCCAAAATTTGAGGAAAAGAATTCTGAAATCATCATATTTAAACAATGTGTTCCAAAAAGTCACAAAAGTATAGCAGGGTACTTAATTTTTCTACTTTCCAATCTCATTTGTAGTAAAATTTGGCTAATTCCTCCTGTGGATGATTGATTGCCAGTGTGGCTTCATCACAAAATTGAAAAAAAAAACCGTGTTGATATTATACATTTTGGGGGTCTGTTTGAGTCCTACACCTTTGATTTTTTTGGTGCCATAAAGTGAATAAGGGGTGTGTCACACTGGGGCCTCGCCATTTACATTAAAAAGTATCTTAAGAAGGCAAAAGAAGAATTATGGAAATTCAAATATTTCACCATGCAAAAATATAATCTTCAAAAAAGTCCTCTAAAAGAAATCAAAACCCTTCCAGATATCATAACTCTATAAATAATCTCAAGTTTCAACACAAGCCAAAAGTACCATCTTTCAAAAATCCTCATATAAAAGTAGACGTACTACCTAGGGGCCAAAATCCACTAAGCTACTATACTCTATAATGAATCCAAACACAATATCCTTGCATTGGTAGGCAAGGCCAACAAAGTGCACAAGTAATGTGCTAGAACCCTGATTGTAAATAGCTATTACACATTGAATTGTTACTTCACTCAAGATAACTACGAAAAACATTGCAGACCACCAGATCAAGCAGTTTCAGTAGGCAAATTTTTTTTCTTCACACCTCCGCACAAACCTATTCAACTCCTCCCTCTGTATATTAATACACTAATACTGTAACCCTTGTCTGGGTTTATGGTAAGAACAATTTTTTTGAGTTTATGACCTGGTTGTTAAGACATTTGTTCCAAATTCTGGCTGCAAAAGGCACAATGATGCAGCCAGAAAGATCCAAAGATCTCCTGACCAAGTTGGTAAAGAAGCATCTTGGGTACTTCTAGTGATTTGACAATATTTGTCTCCTAGAATGATGTGGCTCCTGAGACCCTACAAACAATTGTCGGTTTTGAAGACTTCTGCCTTTGTGGTCATATGATCTGGTATGGTACGCCTGTGTACCCATCCCAATGATCTATTTGCCATTTGCTTCCAGGCAACAGCTGCTATGCACAAATAAGAACAAAGTTGGTGTAGAGGTACTTCACAGACCTTGATGGAGGTGATACTCCACAGTTGAGCTCTAGGTAATTAACAAGAGGTCTGTGACTCTGTAGTCTCCGTTCGCACCCAAGTTTGACAACGTATTAGTGAGTGTGACTTCCAGTGGCCATATGATCAGATTTGCAAAACTCCATTCAGCAAATGGAATTGTTCAAAATGTGAATAGTTGAAAATTTGCAGCACTCATGGGATGAATCTGTTGAGGTAATGCATGAGGATTGAGGGGATTCAAAAGCTTGAACAACCCCTTTCTCAACTCTAGAAATTAAAAGGAATGTCTTAGTTGCATCTCCATTTACTGAACATAAAGAGTGCAAAAGTTGTGAGTCAAAAAAACATTTCAAAGTTGAGGGAAGGCTCAATTTCAATGCATTAAACTTGAGTCCAAACAACATTTTCAATTCAAAAGTTTAAATAGACGATACCAAGAGGTTGAATTGTAGGTATTTAGTAGATCCACTGAGAATAATTTATCTACGAAGGAAGGTAGTTTGTTTGTTTTGTTTGTTGCATCGAAATCTCCCAAACCACAATATCTCTTGTTGTGCTCTTAGTATCTTTGAAAAGCCCTTGATGAATTGGGGGGCCCATGGAGTTGGTTTCATAATGTTTTGACCTACAGTGGAGAAGTTATTGATTATTGAACAATTTTTTCATTGAAAATTCATTTAATCGAAATTAAAAATTATAGAGGAATTCGGGCATGATCTTGGTATTATTGGAAAAGCCGTCAATGAGTAGGATTTAATGAAAGTGTTTTGGAAATTTTTATGCCTAATATGTGGAGATATTTGAATTTCGAGTACTTTTTTGTCATTGAAAATTTAATTAAATTACAAAAAATAGTTTTGGAAAGGAAAAATAGTTGGGTAACTAGTTCACACTTAGGCCAATGACATAGGCTACACTAGTCTATCTTTCAGGGAAGGTAGTTTATTATGTTTGTTTTGTTTCTCATGTTGAGATCTCCCATTTAGCATGGTGCCTCTATGCCTTTTGTGGCATTGGAAAGTGCTCAATTAATAGTGGTGCATGAAGGTGGTCTCGTATTGTGTAAGAGACCTGTGGTGTAAGAGTTATTGAATACTATTGAACAATTTTGTCATAGAAAACTCATCAAAATCAATTTTTTTTTAAAAAAAAAGGGGTTTTTTTTGGTATTGTTAAAAATCCCTTTATGAATGGATTTCTTGGAGGTGATTTCATAATTTTTAGACCTAAGGTGGGGGGAGATATTGGATTTTGACTAATTTTCATTAGTGCATATAATTAATTTAAAATTTAACATATTTTTTCTCACAATGGGGCTTTATTATCAAGGTCTGTTTATACTTGGAGCATTTATGCAATTCTATTTACACCTGGGCCAATGGCATATGCCACAATAATGGTCTATAAATAGTGATTTGGATGAAGCGCATGCTTTAAACAATGTGAAATTGAGTTTGGACTTGCACATCTGAAAAATATGCAATGTTATTTTAAAAGGCTAGTAAAAAATATGATTGATTTGATTGGCTAGTAACAATGATTTGTCCATGGAGTGGTATTTAATTAATATTCAATCTACATTGTCTATGATTTCATGGTTATGCATAGGGTGAGGTGAAAAGTTGCACACTATTTTGAATGTGGTAGACATTGGTAGAGCCCTCATCCCATGTGTAGTCAAAATTTCCCTTTTTATGCTTGGATGGTTAGGTCCTGTAGAAGCCTATTTGACAATCCTTGGGTAGTGTTTAAGACATTGAGGATTTATGTAATTAGTTAACATTATTCAATTTTCCATTCCATTTGAGAATGAAGTGGTGGTTCTTTGCTTCATTTGTATCTAATTGTTTTGGCTTTAGGCAAGAATTAAGATTGATCACCATTGTTAGGAATTTATTGTAGAATATTAAAATTTTAATAGTTATTTGTTGTTGGACCTTAATGTGAATTAGGTTCTAGCTTTTTAGGTCAGGTTTTGCTTAAATGTTTTTAAAATATTTTTTTTCACAATGTTTTATGCAATTTTTGGAACAAAATGCCATAAAACACAATGTTAAATGTGTGATAATGAAATATAAAATTATAATCTTGTAATGTGAAACAAGAACATCATAAAAATGTTCGAATTATGTTTTCATGCATATTTAAATGGTATTTTGGTTGTATTATAAACACCAAATTCTTGTTTTGTAAAGGGATATATATATATAGTATAAACATTTGAATATAAAAAAATTATTGTAATTGGATATGCATATATGATTTGTTGAGTGCCTTATTTACCTTCTTAAATATATTGATGGGCCTTCAAGATTATTTCAATAGTGTTGGGAATCAATATAGGACTACACAAAACCACAAAATGAATATCACTCAAATTTCAAGGAAAGTTATTTAAAAGTAATGTGGCAATTGTGTTTTGATTTAAACCTAAAGGAAAATAATCCAATGAATCCTTCAATTTGAAAGGCATTTTGAAGTCGGTTGCTTCACAAAACTTGGATGGGTATAAATTCATACAATAGTTATAATGTGAATGGGGTGTCCTTATGAGGACCATGCACAAAGAACCATACTCTTTGTCTCCACTTATGAGGCATCAAAGTTGAGGCAATGAACAAACTTTACACTTATCGAAATGATGACATTGTGGGCTTTATTCTAAGGTTCACCACAATCACTTGTTGATTCTTTCAATGAAAACATTCTAGACATTTTTGTTCTTAAGTTGGCAAAGCATATATTGAGAAAATTATAAAAAAGTTCAAGAGTGATGAACAAACTTTACACTTATTGAAATGATGACATTGTGGGCTTTATTCTACAATTCACTACAATCACTTGTTGATTCTTTCAATGAAAGAATTCTAGAGATTTTTGTTTTTAAGTTGGCAAAGCTCTTTTATTTTTTTATATTGAGAAGGATTATAAAGAAGTTCAAGAGTGATGAACAAAAACTTGTGCTTATCAATGATATTAAAGCATTGAAGTGGACACAAGCGTTGATGAGTTAACACCCATGTTTGTGGAAGATCTTCTTGGTCAATTTTCACCAATTTTTTAGGGTATTATTGTTCATGTAGGTGAGTTAACACCCATGTTTGTGGGAGATCTTGTTGATCAATTTTCACCAATTTATTAAGGTATTAATGTCCATGAATTGTGATGACTTTAGTAAGGTGAAACCTTTGACAGTACTTTTTGGCCATCCTCATTGACATGATGTTATGGCAAGCTATACTTTGCATTCCTACAAGGCTTTACGCAACAAAAAAAACACTTATCAAATACATCAAGAGGTGTTTGCAAGGTTTGAAAGCCTTTGACTACATACTTATTGCTTATATCAGTTGTTTATGATCTATCATTGTGAGATTGGAATTTTGAAGTCCTCAAAATATCTAAGTTTGATGGATATCCTCTGTCTCATATAGTATCTTCCAATTACCTATTGCGAGATTGATTATGAAGATGTACTTAGAAGCATTGAAAAGAAATGTAGTGTGAAACTTCGAATAAATTGAGAATTGTCTTTTTGATCCCATTAGCACATAAGCACAAAGGCTACACTTCGTGTTGTATTTTGTAGTTTTGACATTGAATGGTACATTTTAGTGTGGATTGGTTATTTCTTTTTTAAATAACCGTTAGGTAGGTTATTTTTTGAAATTTTTTGGCGGCCATGCATGTCATCAATATCAAAAAGATTTAGGGTGTTGTGTAGGTTATAATAAAAAAATTGGGTAATAACCATTGGTTATGCATAAGGGGTGGGTTATCAAATAAGTGGCTGAGAACCACCAGTTAAGCTGTTGTTTACACACCGGTTATAGGGTTTTAAGAAAAAAATTAAATAAAAATAAAAATACTCATTTTCCGTGCTTTTTAAAATTTTGTACTAGTGTGAAGATTGATAACCTCCCTGGATGATGATAATCAGGTCATCCAGCTAGGTTATTAGATTTTGAAATATCCATACCAAGTGGGTATCAATTCAACTGCTTATGAAAAAATCAAAGAACGAATTGATAGGTCATTCATAACTGGCCAACACTGGTACATTTAAAGATTCAATTTACAAAAGGTATGCAAACTTACATTATTTGATGACTGACATGTTTATTATACATGGTGTATAATATGTTCATACTTGACAATTTGGCCTTCCCCAAATAAGTGCCCTCTTGGCTCTGCCTCAGGTGGGCGCTTATTTCGGCAATGCCCCACTACAAGGGTATCACTTGATGCAAGGAACCGGCAGAAAACTATTTCAATTAATTTCCTTGTCCCTACTACCCTGGTTCTGGAACTTCAGTTTGTCGAGGAACCGGCGGGTCTGGAACTGATATTATCAGGGAACCGGAGGGTCTGGAACTGCTGTTGTCAAGGAACCGGAGGTTCTTTAAAAATTCAAAGACCCGCACAGCACTGGTTCTGACTTCTGAGTTCTGTTTCTTCAGCAACACCTTCTTTCCCCCAATTAAAACTCAGCAGATCACAAGTACGTAAGTAGTACACATGCGACAAATTAAAGCAGTATAGCAGACCATCACGAGAGCACGAGACGAAGCAAATCGCACCCATGACTCCATGACCACTGTCGAGTGTTGTTGCTCAAGGACGGGGACAGCGCCTGCCTGCACAGTGCACACTGACTGACTGACTGCCTGCCTGCCTGCCTGTTCCCAGTTCGTGGATCCCCGACTCGACTGCAAGGATCATTAGGCACACTAGCTTACGAGAGACCAATCGTGAATCCAAATCCCATTTACACATTCCACCAGACCCACCCACCTCTTAGAGGATCTGGGATCAGCGGCTCATCGTCACGACGTGGGCTGAGCGCGTCTGTCCTGGTTTCTCCACTGCTCCTCCCCACACAGATTCCCTCACAGAGAGGCGAGTCAATCCAATATTTTGGATTCTTTTTTTTCCCAGGCTGGAAACACCCTTGCTTCACTGGAAACCTGAAATAAAGCAAAGCTCACTGATGATTCTCACTCAGAAGAACTCAGGAGAGAACTGTCAGAGCCGGTTCTTTAAAATTTCCAGAGTCAAAGAACCGTCGGTTCCAGTCAAATGGAAAACATTGCAGAATTGGTGCTTTGACTTTCTTTTTATATAAATATTTTGGGTTCCACGGTTATATACCAATTATTGGGTTTTGAAAATTTGAGAAGCAGCAGGTAAGTGGGTATATACCCAGGTTGATAACCTGGAATCAAAGAACCATCAGTTCCAGTTAGTTGGAAAACCTTAATGAACCGGTGGTTTGACTTTTCTTATATATATTTGAGAACCACGGTTATATGTCAATATTGATTTTTGACAATTTGAGAACTGACAGGTAGGTGAGCGTATACCCATTTTGATAACCGGTGCATATCTGTCCCCCCTACTAAGAACTGCCCAACAGGGGGAAAGAACAATGATGGCCAGAGAAGAAGGAAAGCCCCTTCAGGCCTCAACCACAGCAGCAGTGTTTTAAGTCTTGGTTGCTCAACTTCAAGGCTCTAACCATTAAGGTCTGGGTGGCAGATTATGTCATTTTCTTGAACACATTATATGACAGAATGTTCTGCTGATGATCATACACAAGTGTTATGATGACCCAAATGTGTGTTGAACATGACTTTTCCACAAAAACCGATAATCTGCCACCCCAGAAATTAACCCCTAAATGTCAGGGCAAGCCAATTTGGTCCGCTTTCGAGTGTATTTTTTACTTTCTCTGCCATTTAGGGGTTAATGTCATGGAATGGTCTGGCCCTCACCAATTCTGTTGGGAAAGGCATCCCCTGAGCCCCTCAGCCAGGCAAACCCCTTAGGGACGGGCTTGACCATTCCATAGTACCTACATAAGTGGCCTAGCTCATGGTAGGTCAGGTTCACAATCATTTATATGTTTTGTAAGCTAAAGGCAAACAACCAATGTTGTTGTTTCTTTGTAGGGACTAGTGTACTTTGTTTCACTGATAATTGCATCAATAGGTCCTCCAAAACATCAAATGTTGAGAATTTCTTGAGTGCATTCTAGAGAAACTTAACATTAATAATATGTGGCTACCATATATGCCCCATTTTCCAATTCAATGCAATGGTATGAAGTGTGAAAGTGTTCTAACTTATCATCATATCCATAAATCTGAAGATATCTGAATCTATCTTAATCTTCAAAGGCTTTTTGGCTCTCTTATGATCAAGAATGTCATGTCTTTCTGCTCTCTTATGAGAATCAATGGCATAATAAGCCTGAAATAGGTCTATGCCACATTTTAAGCCAATGGGTTAGATTTAAATCAAAATCTTAGATAAACATTAACAATATTGCAACCTTTTTTGGGTCTAAAAGCCCATGGTTTCTACACATCTCATTAGCAATGTCATAAGTCTTCAATAGGATGTCCACCTTAATATGCCATATTCTACACCAATGGATAATATTAGATGCAAAAGCTTTGATATAAAGTAGCCATTTTGCAATCTTACATGATCAAATAGGGTGGTTAGGGTTGTCGGCCAGGTAGGTCATGATCTTGTGATCTATAATAGTAATTATTTCAATTTTGTCCACCCAAAAGACACATTGTCAGAATTTTAAACTTTCCAAAACATTTGGTCATTAAAAATTCTAGTTTCTTATATAAAGTAGCCATTTTGCAATCTTACATTATCAAATATGACAATCAGGAATGTTGGCCAGGTAGTTCATGATCGTGTGATCATGATAATATTTATTTCAAATTTTATCCACCCAAAAGAGATGTCAGAATTTTAATTGAGATTAAAACTTTCCCAAGAAATTGGTCATTTTATAATCTAGTTTCTTAATGATAAACAATAGTTGAAATGTCATATGATAAATCGGATGGTCATGTTTATCCTCAAATACTTCACACAAAGTGCTCCCAACCACCTTCCTTACAACATCAACATAATTCACAAATGGTTCATTCCATGTTGGTGGTGGTCAAAGTGGGTAGATAAAAACAAAGCCATTGCCATAGAATCAAATGTGATCCATCATTCCAAGGCACAACTAGCACAAATCATCAAATCATATCTACAAAAGTGGTGGATGGGTTGGTCACATATTATCCACCATTTATGGTGCACCTTCAAATGTATCCAACCATTAGATAATGCTTTCACCTTTGTAAGATGACTCCTCATCTCACCATTCACATAGAAACCATTAATAGGAGCTTCCAAATTCAAACCCAAGAATGCTTCAAAAGCACTATCCAAGTGCCAATGAATAGTTGAAAATGGAATCTCATCCTACAATATAAATCATGAATTACTCATTTACAACAATCTTCACTTTGCTTGCCACTTTAACCATTTTGGAACATGTGAACATCTCATTAGGTATCTTTTTAATTCCCCATAGTATTTGTTGTAAGGGTGATCCATTGTAATTGACATGTAGTTGGATCACATGATTACCTACAATTAGGTTCAATCGTCCAATGGTGGAGTTTCTTTGTTGCCCTTGACCTCTTCTAGGATCAAGGTAAGGTCCTTTACTTTGGAAAATGCCAAAGTGAGGTCCTTTTGTGTTGTTCATATGTTTACCATTTCCAAAGTGTATGCATGTCATGTTTGTGATCCAATTATCCACAATATTTACACTATCCACATTACATTATCCTCTTTTGCCTTTATGAACGGAGAGAGGAATGTTGATTGTAGATTTAAAAGTCTTATCTTTCATTATAAAATTTAAATGGATGATTTCAACATGTGAAAGCCAAGTTTAGTATGGTTATATATATCTAAATTTGATATGATGTTGATACACAATTAACATGTCTATTTATTATCCTTTTTTGTGAACACCCAATTCTATTATTTTTTGAAGGCTAGATAAACCATAATGTGTTTAATTTCATTTGTGCATGAATATGGAAACGATAATATTTTTCATATGTGATTATAAAAGGGACATGACTTGCATTAATGCTTGCCACAATTGCATTTGACAAAAATATTTTAGAATTATGTTGATTTGTAGAAACTTCATAATTTTATTCTCATGAAATCATTTTTGATTGGCCTTGAACAATGTGCTTTTGATATCAATCACTTTATGCAAGTTACTAAATTAAATGGTGCAAGTTTGTAGGTTAATTGTTGGAAATGTAGTTTTGTTGGGTTGATGTTTTTCAAAAACATTTATAAATTTCTCTCATGTACATCCAATGTCTAGTTCTCCTCCAACTAAATTGAAATTTGGTAAGCTGTTTTGGCCAAATGTATGGCATTTTAAATCACATGGATTGTGGGATTAGGTTCCAAGCTATCAATAATGCCCAATCTCACATTAGAAAAAGCCTATATATATCATGTACTATTTTATGTCAGCATTTTCTCAACAAACACGATCTACATCTACTTCAGCTTGCTTTGTCTTGCTTCTATTTAAATTCCCAAACTCCACACCACATAAACAATTTGTGTGACATGTTAAAGATGATTGAAACTAGGAACCAAAACCATAGATGTTGGATCTCATTGGGTGCTTTGGAGGAAGGATAGTTTAAACATGATTTATTTCTTATGATCATGCAAGATGAAGCAGAAATTGAAATCACCACAATGAATTATGATCACAATGAAATTTTCAACATGTTATAAAACTTTTGTGAACATAGGTATTTGGTTATACCCTTTACCCTTCCAGAACCCAACACTTGCAAAGCACATATTATAATCAAATTTACATACAAGCTGAATCTTATTGGAAAAACATCTAAACAACCTTCAATCATGGAATTGTACCTGCGGAGTTCAGACTGACCTGTGGCTTCATGAGAAATTGCTTGTCCCCAGCAATACCCACAAATCTGTTGTTTGGAGTACAACTGAGTATGCAGTCAAAATAAAACATTCTACACTTCTAACTAACCACTTTATAATAATCCTGCCAACCAGATCTTTGTTGCTGCAGTACCCAATGCTTAAGTTTTAATCCTCGCTCTCCAGATCTTTGTTGCTGAAGCACCCAATGTAAATTTACTTATTTCTGATACTCCTGCACAGACCAGACACTCGGAGAGTGAGTGACACAGATGGCCCAAAAAGATTTTCTTACAGCAATTTGTCATTTGAACAGCCATACAAATTATGCTCACAGCAGGTTCATGAGGCCAATTCCAAATTTGGGGAATGTTGCAATCGATCTTACATATTTCCTACAGCTACAGCTTTGACCCAATTTGCCCCCCCAGATCTCACAAATGATTTCACAAACAAGTAACAGGAACTTTAAGGCAGGGTGAGCTAGTGATAGAAAGTAGCACATTAAAGCATCTTCTGCAGCAGTAGTAGAACTGCTCTGCAGGTCTCAAATTTTCATCACAAAGGTGTGAAAATGGGCTCAGTTCCTCTAAGACCTGAGGAAAGAAAATGATTGCTTTTGGTTGGTCATCCATAGTGATTAGCCATGATATAATTAGGATGTGATAAATAGTGATATTGTTTCAAAATATATTGCATGGCTAGAGCTGCTCTTATATTCTTGATCAAACTCTTATCCGGATGGATATCAAAGCAACGAAAGTCAGTGCAAAAAACTTGGAATTAGTTGGTAGCTCAAACTTTCAAGAGGATTGAATTGATGGCCAGATTATCCAGTTCTCCCATTATATTCTTGAAGACGGTTTTGATCACATCATAACAATACAAAATAGTACTGTGGATGTGAGTTGAAACATGCAACAAACGTGCTTAGTCAAATCTTGGGTAGGTAGAGTTGTATAACTTGTAACATATTATTGTGTTTCAGTGAGAAGCCAAGAGAAAAACAAGCTGGGGAAGAAGCTGTAACAAAACTACTGAGCAATTTGATGACTCTCTGATGATCCTCTGGTGAGCAAAATATTTTTGAGCAGGAGAGTAGGTCTAAAGCAGCCTTTTATTTTTGGCATGCCAAAAATTTTATGTCACAAATTCGTGATGCCATTTTGTGTTCATGTGAATGTGTGTTGTAAAATCTTATCTCACAAATTCAATGATTTTTCTAAAATAAAAAAATTCAAAAAAAAAGTCTGAAACAATCACCAGATTTCTATACATGGTTCAAGTAGGTAGTTGAAAATATATGAAGTTTTAAAACTGTTTTCATTTCCAAACTTGGCTAAATCAATTTATGGAGGATTGCCACCTCGGCAACCTAACAAAATTGAAAACAAAAAACTGATCTGAAGGGTTTTTTGACCTGAAGCTGATAATAAATCAAAGGAAAAAAAGAGAAATAAAGATACAGAGATCATGCTGGTCAGAATTAGAAGATCTGTAGGAACCCAAATCTTTAGTACAGATGGCTCCCCAGACTGTTGCTTCTTCATTTTGCTGAGTACATTATCTTCTGATATTTCAATAGGAAGGCAACCCCCTCTTGCTACTGAGTAGTTTGAGTGAGGCTCCTAGTAGATTGTTGAAGGGCTGAACTTGTTGATGTAATTAAAAATAAAGCAGTTTTGATGTGGCAACATGGCAATGTTTCATGACAAATGCAGTGGTTAAATCTGTGTTTTGCTAGTATGTTCTGGGGCTTATTGGGGCAATGTAAATTCAAGGCAGTTATAAATCCAAGAACCACTGGATAACCTGCGGGGGTCTGTTCCTGTTTCTAATAACCACCCAGCACTGCAGTGTTTTCTTTTTGTTTTTTTTCAGTGTAGCTCAGCTAGCCTCTCCAACTTGTACTGGGTCTGGGCAAAGTGGCACCAGCCACATGGGTAGTGCAAATCGGTAGGTTACATTAGCATTTTTCACATGATCTTATGGCTATTTCATGTTGAAGTATATGAGTGCAAGGTGGTAAATGCATTTTTTGGTTGTAGGATATGACTAGCTGGTTGCTTAAGGTGAAATTCTGGCTATACAATATTGATTATAGACAAAAAAATAAAAATGATTACTTGTATGCTTTGAAGGGGGGTGTTTGAGCCTCATGTATGATTCTATTATGCGTTATTGCAATTGAAGGCTGACCTGCATGCCACAGAACCAGTACAAGCTCAAAAGATGTAAAGAAATCAAAGCTATACAACAAGATGCCTTAAGGGACATTGAACCCCAATCCATAAACCGATTATGTCTAGGTGCAATTGAAGGTTACTATGTTCCCATAGAACCATATGTCAATCACAAGTATCATAAAAATGAAAACAAACATAGCTTTAGTGCAAACATGCATAAACAACAAGATGGGTTGCAAGGGTTTCAAGATTGAACCCAATTGATGAATGGATTTTGCCCACAAGCAAGTGAAGGTTAACTTGCATAGAATCACACAAAACTCAAAACTTGTTATGAGTTGAAATCAACTAAGAGAAAAGTCCTCACCATAGTGCATTCATATATGCCTAGAGGTTGGTGACATTAAAGTTATTACAAAGATAGAATTGCATCAAATGAAAAACATACCTATACATGTCCTTATAATGCACTCCAAATCCACACCATACTAACTTTTGTTAGTTTGTCAATCTCAAATCTATAAGTGGCGGGCATGCACTTGCCTGCTTCTTAAGTATGAAGCACCTCCTACCTAATTAAAATTGGAATTGTTTTGAGCAAAGTTCCAATTTCTTGTATTCATGTCTTTTTGATGGCATCTAATATTTGTCAAGGGTGCACTTTGCTCCAGGATGGACTTGAAACTGCTAGTGTAGAATGAAATGTGCTTAGAGAATAGATTTTTTGGATAAATGGTTTTTCAACTTGTTCTTGATGTAGGTCAAGGTTTGAGAAGATCTATTCATTTTCTATTGAACCTAGTGTGATCAAATGAATATTTCAACAAGCTTCATATACTTTGAAAGCATGTCCTTCAAAATGCCACTAGATCCTAGCTTTGCCATAACTAAGATGTTGGGTTACAATTAAAGGGTGGTAGCATGGCAAAAGTGCAATCTTTTTTCATGGTGACAACCAAAAAAGATGCTTGTTGATTCAATTTCAAACCATCTATCTAGCAAGGTTGAACACATCACACCATTATTAATAGCTACCCTAGGCTGGCAATATTGTTTTTTGGGCAATGTAAGGTGCCCAAGAAGTGTTTGGTTGGCATCAAGTTACAACCAATATTGCAAGTAGATAATTCTTGAGCATTGAAGACCTATTGTGTAAGGAATATCTTTGTCAAGTTTATTGATTAATTGTATTACAACTTGGGTGCATTGAATTTTCACTTTTTGCACCAACCTTGCCCACATTTCTTGAGTGACCATGTCATAAAGACTAGTCAACTTGCATGTTTTGTGGATATTATAAATTTTTCCATAGTAGGAAAATGTTTCCTTTTGTATTCCAATAGTTGGATTCTTCTACCACACAATGTGCAACGGATCAAAAGTCTAATCAATGAAGTTTGGAATTATAGGAAGTCGATATAGTTAGACTTCTTTTCTTCATCATAATATATGTTGTGCAAATCAACTTGACACAACTTCACATTGTTCACAAAGTCGCAAATGAAGGTTTTTCGGCTCTCAACATACTTGCTCAAACTTGCAAAGTTTCCAACATAGGCATTGCACAAGTAAGTTGTATAATGGTGTCAATGTCACACAACAATTGATAATTTGCAACTTCAAATTCAATAATGAGAGCATCTTGTGCCATTTTCACCAAAAGAATTTTTAACTTTTCAAGGACCACCTTGCTTGGAGCAATCATGGTAATCCATCCCCAATCCATCTAATCTTGATGTTGTGTAAAATTTTGAAACCCCTTGTTTCCATAGTTTCAATCGGTTTCCATCTTTGGGTAAATTCACAAAATAAGGAGCCAAGGGTGCACCCTTAGTAAGGACTTTGGTGATTGCTTATTTTGAAAAATTCTTGATATGTATTACGAATATTCCATTTGTAAGTTGCAAAAAAAAAGAAAATCCTTTTGATTCAAAAATATATTACATTATACTCTTATGTGAATATGTGTTTTAAGAGTCTCTACAAAATTATGTTATTTTCAAATCCTTTAAGAGTCATTTATGAGTTTTTTCAAGTAGTAAGCACTATAAAACATTGGTTACAATGATTAATCAATGCTTTTGAATATTCAAATTTCATTATATTATTTTCAAATTATTGCACATATTTCCATAATATATTAAGAACATTATCATCAAAATATATTTTAAAAGTGTGCAATATTAAATATTTTTTGACATGAAAACATGAAAAACAAAACATTAGTTACAACTCCTATGGTTCCAAATTATTTTTTGGAAAGTGATTAAAATATGCATACACATTCACCAAAGAACACCTCAATATCGAATATTCTACCATAATAGGAAACTTCTTTATTATGGGCAAATCAGTAAAGGTGAGTGCTATTAGGTTGGTCTTATGAACTACATAATGCAAAAAAATACAAGAAGGTGAGGATTTTTATTTTAGTTGGGTTGCAACCCCAATTTTGATGCCTTGGAAGGTGGCAACACCATTTGCATTAAAGTAAACAACTTTAGTAGTCAAGTCATCATAAGACAATCCCCCAAAAAACCTTCATAAACTTTTAGATCATGTTTGTGAAATTGTTTGTCGCACAACCTTTTACACAAACCCATCCTTGGGTGTCACCATTAAGAACCACCTCACCAAAATTCAAGGGAAGGTGGACCTAGTTGAATTTAATTGAACATATTTAATCTTTTTTAAATTGTGATTTTTACTATTGACTTGCACCACATGGGCTTTGTGTTCCCCATCTATGTATACACTGTGAAAAAATTGTAAACATTTACATAGGTTACACAAATAAGAGATTTGTGTTCTTGAAATGTTCCTAACATGTGTTCCTAAAAAATTTAGTCTTTATCATTAAGTGTCAAATTGCACCTTAATTTGAATTAAATTTTTTTTTTTTGGGGTTTATAAACTACAGTAATTAGGGTATGGCCCAAATTGTTGATTGAAACAAAAAAATGAGAATTATTGCAAATTTGTAAACATATCAATGCATTGGCCTTTCAAGACTTCTTAGTTTTGACCTTTGAAAATTGTTCAAAAAAATATAATTGCCTCAATCCACAATCTATTAAATAAATACATAAATAAATAATTTGAAGCCATCATAGATATTAAAAACATTGAAAAAATGCTCCTTTTGTGTTCTTGAACAAAGGAAGCCCAAGTGAATTACTTTCTTTAAAAAAATTCTGAAGCACTCACTTAGAATATTAAAATTAAAATTTCTGAAAATCCAATCGGAGTTTCAAATTCTACATGACTTGGATAATCTTTGGATTTAAAATTTGAAATGAACAATTTTCCTTTAGTGAATCCTATGTTGTTTTAAAGTTGCACGGGTCTCCAAATTTTGGGGTGTGATGTTCCTAGTGATACCACCAAGGATGGGTTTGCCCTTTTGTTATTTGTTTTATATTCACCAAGATTGGAACCCTCTTGAAATCCTCAACAAGATAGGCATGCATGAAAATATATATTTAATTATTTATATTAGTCACTTCATTGTAACTTATGGAAATGTAGTTTGTTGTTTAGATGGTTGTTTTTATGGTTGCCAAGACCACATTGGTCATGCATTTTGTCATGCCCCAACCACTGATGTTTGTTTAATGTTTGTCAAGATTGTTTTCCACTTTCAAAAAATATAATAGTTCATGTATGCTCTCAAAGTTAGTAATGGGTTTCCCCAATTTCAAAAGATGAAAAAGGCAATGAATTCTAATTACCTTATTGTGTTGCATTGCTTGGAGTTGAATGCCATCACACCTAATTATGGTGTAAATCTTTTCATTTTCAACATGTTGTCTATCAAAATTGATGTAGGATTTCCCAACCTCCTTGTTAGGCCAATCTATTTTACACATTCACTTATCATTGTGTTTTTTCAATCCATCAAGTTTGAGGACAAACAATTTCTCTTCATGTTCCACTATGGAGTAGACTTTGCATTGAATCATTCGTATCTTGCCATTTGGCCCAACAATTAGTTTGGTCCAAGGAAAATTTGCAACGTGGGTCAAAACCTGTAACTAGGAACCAAAGGGATTACTTTGGAAAAGGACTACAAGTCCTTTTTCCCAAAAAAAACATTTACATGCAAATGAATTTTTTAATGAAGTTTTTTATAACTTGTTGTAAAAAAAATTTAAATGTTCCCCAATGCATCACATTTTTTTTGTTAATTGTTATTGAATAAATATTAATTTTTAAAAGTGTACAGATTCTTTATAGATTCAATGTTTCATTTTGAAAAATGATCAAAATTTTGAGTCATTAAAATTTCACATTCTTTAATTTTATTACATCATGTACATTATAACCCATTTATATGTGGTAAAGGATTCTTGAAGCTTTGAAACTTTGAAAGAATTTTAAAACATCCTTTGAATTTTTAAAATTTTAGAATTCCACATTTTTAAAAATATGAATTTTTTTGAGTGTGGCTAATATGTTTTTATCATCTATATTTTTTTCAATGATTTTTTTAAAAATTATATGAGTCCTTTTGATAGTCCTTTGCAAAATTGATTTCATCTAATGTAGTAGCTATACATTTTCAAACGTTCTAAATTAAAACCAAAACTTAAAATTGGATCAAATGATGTTTAATTTTGACTAATTATGTCTAACATCCAACACACTTTTTGGCTCCTAGTTTTTGTTTTGACCCACCCATGTATCTTGGAAGTTTTGATTCAATTATAACTTGAATTTTTTTTGTTTTTTGTATTTGTAAATCTTTTTTAGCTCGTTCATTAACAATGCAATTGATAGGATCAATCCTTAAAATGCTAGGATTAGTTGAAATAGAAACCCCACTAGCAAATGCATTAAGATTAACATTAACAACAACATGAACCTTACCTTCGTTGGAACTAGAAAATATAAGGGGACTTGAATTCATGGGTGTAGAAATAGAGTTTGTAGAAAGTGGAATAGAACCATGAAAAATAGTTTGTACTTAAAGTTTTAAAGTAATTTCAAGGGTGTCAATGTGAAGAACGAGTTTGCAACACACACAAACAACAAAATTTATGAACATGGAAAAACTTTAAAACATGTAGGTTGAAAACAATAATGGAAAACAAACCTTTTGGTGAACCCCAGAAATGTGTGATGGAAAAACTTGGAAATGTTACCATAAGTTGAATACAAGAAAGAAAAACAAAACTTTGCCACATTGCCAAATTTCAAGAATGTGTGATGGAAGAATTTGGAAACACATAGGTTCAACACAAGAATGAAAATGAAAGTTCTATTAAATTGCAAGAATATGTGATGGACGAACTTGGAAACACATGGGTTCAACACAAGAATGAAAAAACAAACTTGATGCATTTACCATTTGCAACACGCTCCAAATTAAGTACCATGAAGTTGGAGAACCTTAGTTGGCTATTGAACATTTTTTAAACTTGTTGCCACTATCCACCACAAGTTGACAATTCTAATTGTGTATTTGCAAGATCTCAATGTTTGTTGTGCAATCCAATTTGTCATTTGTAAACCCCAAGAAACCTTTATAAGACCCAAAATTTGTTCAAACCATGTTCATTGGTGTTCTATTCATAATTCATAAAAGCTAGTTGGTATTTTATTTGTGATTTGCAAGAATTGGGTGGCATTGTATTCATAACTTAAGAGAGTAAGAATGGTGATGTTTAATGAGAAGGAATCATAAAAAGGCAATGAACTTGTTCAATAACATAACCCTAATTGGCAAACTCTTCTAAGATTTACCCTACTAGGCAATATATCACATTTTCATTGCCAATATTTATGACAATAGATCTTGAATGTTGGTGGATTGTTAAAGGTCCATTCATAGTTGGGGTATACAAAAGGAATGTCTTGCCCCAAAATCACTCTCAAGACATTACTTTGAATGACCATTACATTAAATAATCACATATTTCTTGATTAAAATGGTGGTTATTTTTTTTGATTTGGATGATTAAAACACGTCTTTAAGTGTCTTGAAAGATGGCTCAAGAACCATGTCCCACTACATAGTTTTATAAAAAAAGACTCAACATGATTAGCAATATTTGTTAAAATTGTTCCATATTTTAATCACAAATAGAATAAAATATGTTCTATATGATGGTATAAATTTTTAGTATGATAAATCACCAAATTTTGTGGAATTGAATTTTTAAAATGAAACAAATGTGTTAATAAGGACAATCAAATTAGATTTGTTAATTAAAAATATACATTCCAAAGGTTTGAAAAGAAGTATAAAAGATGTGGGTGGAAAAAATAGGACATTGTTTGATTTTTTAATAAAGTTTTGGCACTCTAAATGAAAGTGTGTCATTTTGGATTGTTTAAGTAATCTTGCATTCCTTTTTGGTTTATATTTGAACAAGACATTCAAATTTTGTTCAATTGATTTGAATCATTCATTATAACACTTATTGGTTGAAAGCCTAAACATACATATCCCCTTTCATTGTTGAACATCTTAGAATATTCATTTTGTTAAGTTGTTGTTTCGGCACTTAGGTCACCAAACAAATGAGATTCATGGTTCTTGTTGTGGTACCCCAACTATGAATGCACCTTTAAGTGAAAATCAATGTTTTTTTGATCAAATTTTGACAAAATGTTAACCCTAACCCCTTTATGGGTGTCATTGGTGAGGATTTGAGGTTGCATAAATGTGAAATTTTGCTAGAAAAAAATGTTGTAAAATTCGTTTGAACTTTGAACCCCTATAATAGTCTACCTTTTGCAACATGGATGGCCAAAATCATAAATTAATGTTTAAAAATTACAAATAACTAAATATAAAAAGATTGTTGCATTCAAAACTTAATCATAACTTGTATAATAGAAATTTGATAACAACATGAAAAAAAGGTGAAAGTTTTTCATTGAAAAACACAATTACCTATGCATCCATACATAACTTTCATAGCCTACACAATGCATCAATATAGTAGTGCACATGAAATGTCTTCCAATGTTTTACATTTGCAAGTAACAATAACCCAAATGCAAAACCATAAATAATTTAAGTTCCAACATTAAGTTTTGTATGAACCTTGTTATTAAAAAACAAGGTTTAAGTTTGATGGAAATAATTATAGAAGTTGACATAATGTTAAAATTATCCTTTGAGCGTTTTTTTCACCCCCACCCTTCTTGGAGCTCTAAATTTTGTTACCTACAAAAGGAAAAACTTTAATTAAAATTAGATGTCAAATATTGACAATCTTCATTTGTTGCACATGATTTGTCAAAATTTTGGTTTTAGTTATAACATTAGTCAAGTTACGCAAAATCAAAGTCCAACTAGTTTACCACTAGTAATGATGATAAAAAATAATTACAAACTTTAAAGGTTGACATACTTTTTTGAAAAATATTTTAAAGTTCAACTTTCATGCTACCTAAATTGTTTGTGTTGTTATTGTATTTTCTTTTCTTTTTGCAAATCTTTTTTTTAGAATTTATTTAATATGAAAAATATATAATATATAGATTAGTGTATTTTTTTTGGGTTGAGAAATGTGGGTGAAATGGCCACTATTTCATATGGTCATGGAGGGAAAATTAATGACTAGTGCATGTGTATAGGTGTCAAAACAAGTGGCACCTTCTTGAAACCACAAGAATGGTTTTGGTTACTTTCTACAAATTAACAACTAAAGGTTTGGTGATTAATTTTTTAATGTCTAGCTGTTGTTGGTTATTTGAAAAAGTTCATCATGAGTATATTGGTGATAATATTTATGAAGTGTCAACTTTATTGGCAATTTATGAATCTTGAATTGAGATTTTGCTACCTAAACACTAACTTACAAGTTACAACAAATCAAAATCACATACAAACTTGCATTAAACAATGATGAATCATGATAAAAAAACTAAATAAATGACTTATGGGGGAATTGAATGTTGGTCTAAAATGACCTTGCCCTTTGCAATAGAAATGTGGACTTGCTTAAATAAACACACAAACTGTTAATTAAAATCCAAATTTCACAAAATCGCAAATTGAATAGTAATTATGACATGATGTATACCTCATCAACTTACCAAAATTATAAAACCCACATAAAATTGCAAATCATTGAAGGCACAAACAAATTATTAACTACACATTGTAATTGTAACATGTCTTCAAGTTGATGTTCCCAATATTTTTTTTGATTTTTGAAACAAAAAATACCTTCAATGCCATATTACCAATTTGCCACTACCAAACAAAACTTGCACAAAGATGCTAGAATTGTAAACTTCAAGCATTAATATTATAACATGTATTTTTTTCCCTCCATGCAACTATGGCCTAAGCAAAAGATTCAAGGTTGTAAAAGTCTTGTGAAAACATTCTCACACACATCAAGATGGGTGGTGAGATGATTATAAAGTTTGCCCTTCATGAAAGACAAAATGTTAAAGCAACGTTCATCTTCAACAGATCCCAAAACTTGGCACATAGCAAGTTTGGCAAGCTTCACAGACTCATATATGCCCAAAGTGAGCACTTTAAAACTTGATATAAACAACCACATGCGCTTCAAATGGTTGCACTATTTGCCATCCTTTTTCAAGATTTCAAAACCATTATGGAGCATGGTTGTTTTAGACAAAGAGGCTTGAGATTCAAACTTCAACTTGTCAAGTGGAATAACCACCAACAACTTAGAATTAAAAGTTTTTGTGGCACATAGTAGAAAGACATGATGACCTCAAAGTGTAGAAGAAATGATGCTTCAAAATTTGTAGCAACCTAATAATGTGGATTGACCACCCCTAAAGCATTCATCAACTCTTAACTTGGGAAGTGCTAGTTTAGTTCATTTGAAAGTGCATGAATTGTTTCAAAGCACTACAATTAAACATAACCACAAATGTTAGAAAACAATGTACGGTTCATAGGTAAAGCAACCCCAACTTTATGGTCCCAAAAATGAACTAGAATAATGTGACCATTGAATTTTGTAGCACATTAATCATTGTCAATGGTGGGGGATTTAATAAAAAGCAAAGGCAACCCATCATGCTTTCTAGCCAAAAAGAAGCTTCATCCTTGAACTTACATTTAGGATCAATGTGAAGCTCATATAATTTAACTCTACACCTTGATTGTTTCAACAAAATCACAAATGTATTCATCCTTCCCTTGAATGTACTTGATCAAGGTATGAACCAATTCAAGAAGTGGTAAGATGTAATGGAGCCCAAATCCAACAACTTTTGCAAATTGGATCTTGCAGCTTCATTTTCAATATGATCTTTTGATATCTTTGCAATGAGGGTCTTGTATCCACAACCTACTTGCATGGAAATAACATGGAAATCCAATGGGTTTTAACATTTTGCAAGATTTTGTTACCTTTGGTGTTTAAGAAAGTTGCAAGCTTCTACAATTCAAACAATCTTTTGGGACTTTTTGCAAAATAAGAATGAAAGGATTATAACAAATCTTCCATATGGTGCACTATGGACAAAGAAGAAAGGGTTTGAATGGCCAAATTTGTACAATGTGCACAACAATGCACTGCCACCAAATATGGAGCCAATTTCTCTTTCATTTGCATTGACACACTAGTTCTACATCCAACAAACATAGACCCACCATTTACTTTAATGGAAACCAATTTTTTTTTAATCTTAGCTTCTATAAGCCCCTTTTGGATCAATAAAGTTTGTAGTATCACATTGTAGATCTTTTCAACAATAACACCATTAGTGACCTTCTCCAAGTTCAACAAAATAGGTATTCATTGCCAATTTTCAAGAATATACCCATGGATAGAAATCCAACACTTAGTGTCAGATGTAGTGATTTCATTAGTAGAAATAGCAAGGAAAGGAAATTCTTTTATCACTTCTTTTGTGCATTCTAATACCACATCATAAATACTTCCTGCCATTTCCCAACCTAAGTTATTAAACCAATGCTTCTTGGGCATGTTTTTGAGTTTGAAAAAGCAAAAAAATCCTTGAGGGACTCATAGTCCGTCAAGGGACGACCTTCTTCAACAAGTAAAACACAACAATAAAATGGACCTTTTTATTTTTCTTTTCCCTAATCTCCCCCAAATCCAATTGATGAACCACATTGTTATGAAAATTGGTAGCATAGGATGTTTCATTTTTTGGTGCACAAAATTCTTATAGTAATAGATTGTACCCTCTACCATCCTAAGGTGATTTGCTTTGGTTTTCTTTCTCCCCACATGTTTTTACAAGGAATCCAACTTGGTTGCCAATAATTTATCCTTGCCTTCAATGGTCATCCACATTTTGCAATGCACTTGGTTAAAAACACCATCACTTCTAGCCATTGATTTAACCCATGATAGTTTAACAAACTAAACATCCTGAAAGGTTTGATGAATTTCATATTCTTTCTTTTTGAAGCATTTTTCTTACTCAGACATTTCAACATGAGGCATTTTCATAGGCACATCATTGATAGACACAACATTACTAGAGGAAGAAGACGTAAGGTTAGAATTTTTAAAGATTAAAGCTCCCAAAAAAAACTTGTATTTGAAATTGGCAGGTGGTTGCAGAGGAGTCATGGAAACTTGGAAGTGCTAAAACTACTAGTCTACCACCAACAAAATGACAAAAGAAACACAAGTTCAAGAAAACGCAACATAGTTCAAAGTCTAGATTCCAAACCCCTAATGAACAATCATCAAAAAATAACACAAAAAAAGAACATTGAACAACAAGTTCATTAAAATTTGAACTCCAGGGACTGAAATCTGAGACTATAGTCTACAAGTTAGAAGATGTTGTGACTACATAGTGCATAATGCACATTGGATTTTGGAGTTTAACATAATTGCATAATGCAAGACCCAAGTTGCATAATACAAATTTTAGGAAAAAAAAAATCTATTTGCTAAAGAGTTGAAAATCAATATTTATTTTATTAGTGATGAATCATGATGTGCGCACATTGCTTATTGTTGTTGTTGTTGCACAATTGCAACATTTCAATTCTCCAAGTTGGATCAACATTTGTGATTTTCCATCACAAGTTGCATTTCAAGGTCACAATTTGCAAATCTCAATGTTGAAACCTAAATGATATAATACCTTACTACCCAACTTGTTGCTTCAAAATTGAGCAATGAACATCAACTGACATTTTGATTATCAAATGTTGAATCTTGAATCTTGAACTGTTAATGGTCTTTGCACCATGCACATTGCAAACACAAGCATTGAAGGATGTTCAACAATAACCTTCAACAACAAGTTGTAACTTGTAAGCATTGAAGCCATGTTGCCATTGTTCATAAATTTTAGAGATTAGAGTGTGATTGAATAATCAAAGATTGGAAGGCAAAAGTTAGGTGAACAACTTGTTAGAATGAAATGTTATGTTGGCAAATGCTTGTGCTAAAGGGAAAATAGGCGGTGAAAGAAAAAAAAGGTTGGTTTGGTGATGGTGACCCTTGTCATAACTCAAATGCTTGTTGGTTAGAGGAATAACATCCATCAATGGATGTGGGAATCTTGTATTCTTGATCAATAGTCGAGATGGCTACAACCTTAAACCTAATAGGAGCAAGAGGGTGAAAGCAATAACACTTTGTTGTTAGATTTGACTATTTTGAGCCTTTTTTTTCCCAAAAAATTGCACTACAAAACCACTAGCTCCCTTGGCATGTTGGGGAATGGCTATAAATTGCCAAACAAAAAATCATTGATATAGATGATTCAAATTTCATTGTAAGTTTAAACACTTTACAAATTGTGCTCAAAATGCACCTTAGTTTAGGCAAGCCATGTACATATATACATTGATATCTTTCTTGATGCAATATCTAGATCATGGGTGAAACTCATAATTACATGAATCTAAACACTCAAACACCTTGCAAAGTTACTAATTAGGAGACAAACCTACAAAATTAGGGGAAAAATGATATATGGCATACCAATTTCAAATTTTCTTTTTGCAAAATTTTCATGTAGCATAAGTTTTGATCATCCTTAATTAAGATTGATGATTTAACTAGATTTGGTTACAAACAAAAACCTGAAAGTAGAAAGATTTATGGAGCATTTGATTTTTTTGGCTATGTCCTACTAAAATATAATGTAGAATCTTGGTGATTTAGGGTTTTTGAAAAAGTTTAAATTTGACAATTAAAGACATTGAAAATCTTTGACTTGTTGCTATTTTGGGAAAAAAGTTCTCTAGGATTTAAAATTTCAACACAAGGAAATGTTCATGCCAATGTATTGGACTTGGATTTCCAAACCATGTTGAGGTGTCCATGAGTTATAAAAAGGTGTTCATGTAAGTTACACTAAATCAAAAGAACATTCAGTGTGATTATAATGCTTATATTTTGCAAGTTATTACATGTTAAAATTTGTCAATAAAGACTTAGATTGAGTTTATTAGCTTGAGTATGTATATAATAGGTTATTTTTATGTATAATTCATAAATTGCAAGAGCTATGGACTTTTAAAGTTGAAAATTGAAGATTGCAATTTTTGCTTGTTAGTTAGACAACACGTCAATGGAACCAAATTTGAAAAGTTCTTCATCATGTCAATTGTAATAATTTAGTTATGGACTTTTTTCCATTGTAACAATAATGTCTTTTAAAAAGTATAATATGTCACATTTAAAATAAAATAATTTTATATTGTGATTGTGTACACATTTACATAAACAAAAGCTTTAGGTGGGCTTTAGTTAATAGGGGAAAGCAAATCAAAACCATTCTCAAGAACCATGTAATTCTTGCTTAGTCACCCCGAAAACTATGTAAAATAAACTTCAATGATGGAACCAGAATGTTTACCTTAGTGGCCTTAAAGATGATCAAATGGAGGCCCTCAACAATTTCCCACTAATATATATTTGTCCACTTCTTGGGATTGTGTGGGGCCTTTGAGAAGGGTGAAAACCTGATATATAGGACAACAAATTTATTAAATATTATTGTTCAACAAGTAGATGAATAGTAGATTCTATCGGATTTTCAACAATCGAATCTTCATTTTCAAAAATAAAACTTACCAACAATAGATTTTTTTGGTACACCATGTCATGTGTCCTTATAACATTTCAGAATCATTTTCTTGTTAGCTTTGGACTTATGAAAATTCAAAATATCCAAAAAAACCCCCCAAAATATTGGACCACTTTTTCAAGTGTTCAATCACAATGGAAACACACTTCATGGATGTGATACATTTTGTTTTAAAAATTCAACAGAATAATATTGAAGGCATGAAACCAAAATTTTCATTTCTCAATTCTTGAGGAATTCCAAGTATTTGGTGTCCACTTTGAAAAAGTTCACAATAATTGACATAAAATTCATTACCTCAGAAGTCTAAACCATAATTATAATATGCTTTCAAAGTTACAAATGAATAAAGTTTAGTTTTAAATGAATGTATTTACTTCCTGCTTCAATGAATTGAGTTTTGGTGCATATTAACCAAAGATTCCAATCTTTACATGCAACCCTCAATTTTTGTGTTTATTTATCATGCTTTCATTCAAAATTCAAATTGAAATCTTTTGGTTTCATATTTTAGTAATTGATGCGTTTTTTGACAAAAGGGTGAAAGATTAGTGCAAATCGAATGTGTTTCCTATGCCTTTCCCATGGGCCATACCATAAAATTTCAACTTATTCTACAATTATTTGTTACCTTTTAAAAGTATATAATTTCTTAAACATCAAGTGCAAACCATTTTTTCCCCCAAAATATCATGATACTTTTTTCACTTTATTTCCATTGCCCATGTGTATTTCCTAGGCTTGTCTTTGTCCATATGTTTATGGAAATAATTCTTTCTGCACAAGTATCTAGGCTTTCCCATAATGGGATTTTAGATTTTAAAATGGCACCAACTACAAACCCTTCTTCAAGAACTTTTTCTAGCAAGCCAAAGCTCTTGAAACTTCCTTGCATTATCTTTTCTTGATTTGAGGTGCTTTTATTTTTAGAGACATGATCATGATTGTGACAAAACTAGCTTTGTGGAGTGATAAGGGGTGCACTCTTTGGGGTGGAATTTTCAATAGTGATTAAGGCATGGTGTTAAACACTACATGAAGATTTTGATTATTCAAAATTATATCAACATCAGTAGTAAACAAGACAAAATCTTATCATGATCAACATTTTTGTTGGAATTGAAATACTTCACTCTCAAATTCACATGAAGTGTGAGGGGCTTCATTAGGTGTCTCATCAATTATCCATAGAATGGTACTTGCACAAAAACAACAAAACTCATTCTTCTTCAATCCATGAAAATCCAAATTGACCAACTTCTCACCACCTTTGCACCCACAATTGACACGGCACCCAATCGGCAACTTTTACAATCTACACAATAATGGTGGCTATTTGTGATAAGAGTAGGGGAGAATGGTGCAACATTTGTGAGTAATGGTGAAGTAAGAGCTCCTAGCTATGGTGATTGATGTGAAGGAAAATAATGCAACTTGCTAACCATCCTACTTCAAAGCTGAGGTTACAATGGACAATCTAGATGTATACTTTCCATTACATCCAATAGTATCTTACAACAATTGGGCCTTGAATCCTTTGGACCTTGTCTTGATCGGTGGCAACACTTAATTCCCAAGTTGCTTCATTATTGTTGAACCTTAAATTAAATTGATGAATATTTTGCTAAAATTTGGCATTTTCATCCATATTTGACTTTGTGAACTATACTTAACCCTAACTTTTTACAAAAAATTTGGTTATATTTAGCCTTAAAAAACAGTGTTGTGTGAGTAATTTTGCCATTGGTTTTGTTGTGGAGTAATTTTTTTGAATAGAAACTAAGAAATTTCAAAACCCCTCATTAGTTATTTCAGCAATGAATGGTGTGCAAAAACTTTTGATTCATGTTAATGGATACATATGCTTTAAAATAATGTGGATCCATAATTTAAAATAATCCACATTTATACCTAAATTTGTCCAAATGTTTAAATAAAAAATTATTGACTGTGACACTTTTGATATTTAAGCATAATATAGATTTCAACATAACCCAATATATTTAGACACCTAAATATAAATAAGTCAAATTGTCTATATATGAACTATTTTTAATTGTGATACTTCAATATTTAATTAGAATATATTTAGTGATAAACATGGGGCATTCTATGATGTGAAAATAGTTAATTCTATTTTCCCCATCAAAAGTTTAAATTCAAGACCTTACATTAAAGCTCTAGGCTAAAATTTGTGAGAAAAATAACTATCATACCTTCAATGTTGTGATTAATAATCATACAAGTTTTCCCTAATTGAATTGGGGTATAGAACTTACACTAAACAATAGTTCAGGGTATGATGTTTGGTTTAAGATTTAATATATTAAGAATGTGGTTTTCATTTTCAGAAATTGCAAATAAGGTGGTTATACCATATCCTTGGAAAATTTCTATCTATAACTTTCTTATAAATATGAATTATGGGTCCCTCACACCATATCCAAATTTGTGTTATGCACAAAATTAACATTTGTCTAAATATGGGATTATGTCTAAATCAGCATGTTGTTTTAATATAAGTTATGCATAATTTAAAAATTTGCATAGTGTTGAAATCAAAAATCAAATGATAATCAACCAATAAATCCTATCCAGAACAATAGAAAAATTGTTCAGAATGTAATAAAGACTTAAATAATTGGACCATTAATAACACATGCCAACATCTTACTATTAATGAAGGTAGTTTGTTTGCTTTGTCACATTGAGATCTCACAAACCACAACATCTTGTGCCCATGATCTTGGTCGCCTATATTGGGAAGCCTTGATGAGTATGAGTGCACAGAGGTGGTTTTCTAAATGTTTAGACCTACAGTGTGGAAGTTATTGAACTTTGAATATCTTTAATTATTTGAAAATTTTAATAAAATTTTACAAAATTACAAAAGCAATCAATATCATTTATTTGTGAACTTAAAAAAATGATAGAAAACAACATGTAGTATGAATGAATGTTATTTCTAGAGATGACAACATAGTGCAACCTTAATGCCTGAGCAAAAAAGGACACAACAAACACAACATCAGTAGCCTTTTGAATGTAGATGATTTGTATTGGGATAGATAAGTTACTAGGGCCGTGTTTAATCAATCACTCACAACAGATATGACGGACTTGAATAAGTCAAGACTCTGATGACTACCCACGAGGAGATCACAATCCCACTCCGTATCTCCAGATTCTATTCATGTCACTAGAAAAGGCTATTTGTAGTATAGAGGATGAGGTAGGGAGTGGAGAAGGCATGGGAGATGTGGGGGATGGGGGAATAGGAGGAGCACCGAAAGGGAAGGGAGAAAGAGAGGGGAATAGGACAGGCACCAAAAGGGAAGAAGGGATAAAGAGTGTGAATTGAAGAGCTTAAGTTGAATTGAATTGGTACACACAATGGATATAGTAGGGGTATTTTTGTTCCATTTAACCTTCTCCTGGTTGGGGTGTTAAAATTAAAAGAGTAAATTAACCCGTTTAACTTTAAATTTATTCAACTTTAACTTATTAAACCCGTTTAACCTTACATTGAGCCATTTAGTTTAGACTTAGGGTGGAAAATTGGGTATTAAGATGACACCCAAATCATGGAGGATACTTTAATCTTTTGAAATCAAGGGGTTGAATCAACCTCCTTATTCCACCCTAAGTTGAAACCACATTTCAAAATATTTAATATATTTATTCCTTAAAATAATGTAACTGAAAGCATTTATCCCCTCCATGACACATGAGATAGATACCAGTATTGGGCAGTTATTAAATTTTTTTCATACTTTCCTGATTTGGTTCTCAAAATTTTTTAATTAAAAAACAGAAATGGTTCTCACATTTTGGCTCTTTATTTGTATTTTCCCTCATTCCTAACTAATTCAGTAAAAATATTTCAATTTTTAAGTATTCTCACTTTGGGCGATTAAAACCCTCCAAAATCATTTGGTTTTAGAATTTCAAGATTCACTTTCTTGCAAAATCTTGCCAGTAAAAAGAAAGGCTTGCTTTGACAAGTGATATATATATATTATTTTTTTTCAATTTTCTAATGTTGTGTCATTGCCTAACATCCCAAGAGGGATTTAGAATTAAATAATGGCATGCTTCTAGAACATGCCTAAATAGTAAAAGAACTAGTTTTAAAAATGGTACCAAACGAAAATGTGGCTTAAAAATTGAATTTCAGTTTTTTTTTCTTTTTTTGAAATTTGAAGACTTTTTACAGGGATAAAGGGAATATTGTGACAGAATCCATAAGGAAAAAGGTCTCATACATAGGTAGGTAGGAAAATAGGTAACTACTAAGTAAGTAGATGGTTTATACATATGCAAGGGCTGTTTTTATTATCTACCTACCTACCTACTATCAACCTGCTTGTGGGTTGTTAGTGGGTAGGTAGGAAAAAAAAAGAAAAAAGTAACCACCATGGTTAGCTAGGGAACTACAAGGATTTGGACAGATCATGGGAATGTCTGAGAATCAGGATGAAGAAAGCAGCAATCCAGCCACTATGATAACGTGCAGTAGGCTAGCAGCAAGCACCAGTGGCCTTTGTGCCATGGGCTGCCCATCCTGAAGCTCCATTAACCTTTAGGCACTGTTCCTAACCTAACCTACCTTTAACTATCTAACTTTGATGGCTAACTTTGGCCATCAACTTTCTCCCTACTTTCCACCTTTTCCAATTTAGCACTTAGAGAGTTCACTTGACTTTTTTTATCTCTTAAAATAGAGCTTTATCTATGTAAATAGAGGACAAGCCTTTATGGCATTGCGTTGGGGGTGTATTGTGTGTCTCTTTTTTTTAACTTAGTTTCTTTTTCTTTTGACGCTTTAAAGGTCATAGAGTGTCACGATTGTGTGCAATTTATTGGCCTTGCCTACCAAGGCAAGGATATTGTGTTTCGATTCATTATAGTGTATAGCAGCTTCAGGGATTTTGGCCCCAAGGTAGTAGGTTTATTTTTATATGAGGATATTTTATATTTTTATAGTTTTGAAAGATGATATTTTGACTTGTGTTGAAACTTGAGATTAGTTATAGAGTTGTGTTATCTTGAAGGATTTTGGCTAACCATGGTAATTACCTCAGTTGCTTTTTTTTTTCCTAGCTACCTACCTAGGTTGTTAGTAGGTAGGTAGTAAAAACAGCTCTCACCTATGTATAAACCATCTATTTACCTAGTAGTTACCTATTTTGCTAGGTATCTACCTATAGATGAGACCTATATTCTACAGAATTAATGATGGAGGTGAAACCAAATATTAACTCAGATGAGGTTCATCCACAACTGAGTACTTACAGGCATCCAGTGGATGATGGTGCACTGTTGGAAGTGGCCGGAAACTGGGTGGCTAAAGTAAAGTAGGTTAAGTTAGTTGAAGTAAGTATGCACTGCTGATAGTAATAAGCTTACAAAGATTTATGGGGCTGGCGGTTGGGCAGCCCGTGAAAGAAAAGGAGATCGAGGCGCGCTGGAGGGCTGGAGGGCCCCCCCACCCACGCATGGACACTATTCCAAAGCATGTGGAACAACCGGAATCGCCACGAACACGATTCCGGTATAAAACAAACACAAGAACAACTCCACAATCCCATTACCATCACAAGGAAAGTCTCTTGAGAGTTGTGGTGAAGAGTTTTATGCTGAGAACTTGCCTGTAGGAGCTTGAGAAGATTCAGTTCTGATCAGAATTAGTGTTGTTGTTGTTGTTGTTGTTGTGGTTGTACGGTCGTCTAGAGTGATTTTGTGGGTATTTTCAGAGAGCTCCCCAAGGAAGAGTCCATCATGGGTGACCGTTCTAATTCATGTGGTAAGCTAGTTTGGAGCAGCAGCAGTAGCAGCAGGCTCATCATAGTAAGAACTCTGGCAGCTTTGTTGCTCACAATTCATAGCCAAGCTCGATCAGAAGCTCCTGCATTGCTGCAAGGAGCTGGAGCCGGTGTGGAGGACCATTTACTGCAGTTGGACACCACGCCAGCAGCAGCAGCAGCTTCAGCTTCTTGCGTGCTAGAGAATGCGGACCGCAAGATTTTGGAGCTTCTACAGCATAAGCATGGGCTGCATCTCTCTTTCTTGCAAGAGAATACGTCGTCGGCTGTAGCAGTTTCGCGTGATTGGGGTCTCATCAAGCACTTGCAGCCAGCTGCAGTTCTGCACCCAACTTCTGTTCACGAGATTGCTGAACTCATTCGAGCAGTGGCATCTTCTTCTTCTACCAATCTCACTATCGCTGCTAAAGGCGTCGGTCATTCCATCAATGGACAATCCCAAGTATGTCCTGGTCTCTCTTTTGTTGGATTCTGCTGATCATCATGATCATCAGCTTGTCATGCTTGAATCGATTAGTCATTAGCAGAGTGGTCGTCGAGATTGCAGCTTGACATGACATGATGCATGCGATTGTTGCAGGCAGACAAGGGAGTGGTGATTGAGATGTCCACAATGAAGGGGATGATGAAGGTGATGCCATACGGGGACGAGGATTGCGCACTCCCTTTTGTGGAAGCAAGCGGCGGGGAGCTGTGGGTGGATGTGCTGCAAGCGACGCTGAAGGAAGGACTAGCACCCAATTCCTGGACCGATTATCTCTACCTCACTGTGGGTGGCACTCTCTCCAACGCAGGCGTGAGTGGCCAGACTTTCCGCCATGGTCCTCAGATCAGCAGCGTACTGCAAATGGAAGTGGTCACAGGCACGGGACAGATCGTCACTTGTTCCGCTAGCAAGCAGCCAGAGCTTTTCTTTGCAGTTCTCGGCGGCTTGGGACAATTCGGCATCATCACCAAAGCCCGTATTCTCCTTGTGCCTGCACCTCAGAAAGTACGGTACTGTACAATATCAAGCTGCTGCTTGCTGCTGTTCTTCATGATCAGAATAGTCTAAGCTCTGCTGCTCTTTTGTCTGAAGAAATCTTCTTCAATGCATTAGTAGGAGTAGTAGTTCCTTTGCATCAGTCCTGAGATCCTGGTCCATTGTGTCTGTATATGGATCTTCGCTGCTGTTGCAGGTGAGATGGATTCGAGCTATATACTCGGACTTCGAGGTTTTCAGAAGAGACCAGGAGATGCTGATCTCCGAGATGGAGGATCAGCTTCACACCTTCGACTACGTCGAAGGCTTTGTGATGATGAACAACCAGGACCCGACCAATGGCTGGAAATCCGTCCCTTTCTCGTCTCATGCAGATCAAGCTGTGAGCGCCATGAGCAGCAGCACGTTACCAGGTCCCGATGCTGCAGCAGCAGCAGCATCTTCCCGCGTGCTGTACTACTTGGAAGCTGCCGTTGGTTACAACCTCGCAGATGTTGGTCCGGCTCTAGAGAAGGTAAAACACTGCTGCAACAATCCCGTAGACCCGAGTTCATCAGCTTTTGCTCTTCATGATCTTCTTCTGTAGTTCCTGAGGAAGAGAAGAAGAAGAAGAAAACTTGCAGCAGCATTATGGTCAGTGATCTGATGCGAGAAACCTGGGACTTGATGATTCTCAGCTGCTGTGTTTGTTGTTGTTCCTATGGTGGCGCCTGCAGAGAGTTGAGAAGATGTTGGCTCCTTTGAGCTTCATCCGGTCGCTCATGTTCAGCACGGACGTCTCCTACTTCAAGTTTCTGAACCGGATCCACGATCTGGAGCTGAGCTTGCGTGCACAGCAACTGTGGGACGTGCCGCACCCTTGGCTCAACATCTTCGTCCCTGCGTCTTCCATCACCACTTTCGACTCCTTGGTGTTCTAGCAGCTTGTTCCTGTGGAGTATGGAGGACCCATTCTCGTCTATCCACTCAACCGAAACAAGTAAGACGATGTGAACTCATTCTCGTGACAATTCTTTTTTCTTTCAGGTCGCATCAGGTATTCTGTTGTTTTTGGGCTTGGGATCTGGGGCTACCACCCTCATTCCCATGCCCTCAAACAACAGAAAATCCTCTGGACCTGCCATTCATCTATACTGTATTTCTAGCGTTTCAGATTTGATGGTTACAGCAAGCTTTGTAGGCATGGGATTGTATCTGAATGGGTTGTTGTTTTTTGTTGTGTTGCTCAGATGGGATAGGCGAACAGCTGCAGTGGTGCCAGATGAAGAAGTGTTCTATTTGGTAGCGTTTCTGAGAAACGTGCTGCCGTCTGGCCCAGGTCTTCAGAGCATGCTGGATGAGAATGCTAGAATCCTGAGAGTTTGTGAAGATCTGAATGGCAAACATTACTTGCCAAGGTACACTGAAGAGGAGCAGTGGAAGCGGCATTTTGGGTCTGAGAAGTGGACTGCATTTGTCCAACATAAGCACATGTTTGATCCTCATGCCATTCTGGCTCCAGGACAGAACATCTTTCCAAGGAATCAAAACCCCCTGGACCAGCTGCTGCTTCATTCTTCTGCTTGATGATTCTTGCTTGTACATACAGCACCGAGAATGAATGATGCCTTCAAAACTTAGCACCATTCATTTATGTCAATGAAGAAGCACATACACCACTGAGACATATTACATGATTGGAAGACTTTGGAAACTTTTTCTTCTACAACCCATTGGACTGTGATTTGTGAAGGAGCTTGAGACTGTATGAAATTACCTGATCAATGTTGATTTCTTTAATAAAATGTGTGATTGATTTCCAAATTCCTCTAGGAGGAGGTAGGTTGTTGGCAGCTAGACTTATCAATCCTGATGTACGAGCTGATATTGGATTCAAGGAATCTTGAGACACAAAAAACACTTTGTAACCTCAATTTGTATGTACTTTGCAGCTTGGGTCACTCAATTGCTTTGTTCAGAGATTTAAGGGCACAGCAGGAAGAATTCAAACTGTTGTAACTTTGTTGAGCTTTAAAAGATTCTCTTGCTTTTGAAATCTTGAACTAGTAGTGGAACCAAGAGAAAAGTGGACATATGTATGTGAATCTTTGTGTTGTTGTAATAGCCATGATGACAATTTCTCTCCATCATGGGCTTCCCAAATGCCAAAGGAAGTTTCTCTGGGAGTTATTCCTTGCATCTCAAGTGCAACATTTTAGGTCTTAATTTTTTGGGCAATGCAAGCTTAGCTTCATTAATCCTTTCAAATATCTGGCCTGATATTATGTCCAACTGTTGTGTGAAGTCTTTAGCAGCTCCAGCACAAACACTCCTACACTCCTCAACAACCATCAGCAACTTCTTTTGTGGGATCAATATGATTCGTGAACTCTGGTGACATTTGTTTGCAAGTGAACTGTGCACTTTGTGAGTACTATGTCTGCCAGTTTAATCAAATCATGATCAAAGCAAGATAATTGATCCATCCTTCAGCTTGCAATGGAACTGCAACACAGTGCCCACTGAGAACTCAGATTGCAGTGTGCACCAGAGGCTGCCACATAGAGTAAATTGATTCAAAGGTTTTGTGTATTCAACAAATATTATCTCTTGACTTCTTGATTGTGAAAGATGTATCCTGACACTCTGTTGATTCCTAGCTTAAGTCTGAGTCCGGATCATTATATAAGTCACAACTGTAATTTGATGTACTTCATGTTGGAGATCACAATCTCCACACAGAACAAACACAACCAACTGGAAATGGGAATGTTGCCATAGTCCCTTTTCAAAAGGGTTTTTTACA
>Ga0116231_10001010_pt1 | contig 55340 bp, 48 predicted proteins | sample S1TSphgellanicum_2_FD_89695 | JGI IMG/M metagenome (GOLD analysis project Ga0116231, IMG submission 89695) | Host-associated microbial communities from peat moss isolated from Minnesota, USA - S1T2_Fd - Sphagnum magellanicum MG | ecosystem: Host-associated > Plants > Peat moss > Unclassified...
CGGTGGGCGTGCGCATCGATGCGGCGCGCAACGCCGCCGGCGCGGAGGCGATCGGCGCCGCCGGTGCCCGGTGCCAGGTCCGGATACTGCCGTCGGAGGAGGACGAACAGATCGCACGGCACGCGTGGGACCTGTGCTGAGGCTCCGGCGCGGGCGGAACGATGAGCGCGCTGGCGCACGCCCTTCACGAGCGCCAGGACGTGGTTTATATTCGGCCGCGCGATACGCTACCGGCTCGATGCCCGCCGGGTCAGCTGACGAAGGGCCTGACGAAGGAAGCAAGGATGGCAGCAGCGATGAAGCGCGCCCTCGCGGCATGTACGGTCGTCGCCGCGCTGGCGGCGGTTGCGGCGCAGATCGCGCAGCCCGCCGCGGCGGCGGAGGGCCGCCCCTACCCCGACGTGGCCCGCGCGCCCTCGGATATCGCCGACGGCGTGCGCGAGGCCGCCCGGCTGAACCGGCGCGTGCTGCTCGACTTCGGCGGCAACTGGTGCAGCGACTGCCGGATCCTGGACGAGGACTTCCACCGCGCCGAGAACGCGCAGCTGCTGCGCGACCACTATGTCGTGGTGCACGTCAACGTCGGCGACGCCGGCATCGACCACAACATCGAGCTGGCCGCGCGCTACGGGGTCCCGCTCAAGAAGGGCGTGCCTGCCATGGCCGTGCTCGACGGCGAAGGCCATGTCCTGTTCAGCCAGAAGGACGGCGAATTCGAATCGATGAAGCGCGTCGATCCGTCCTCGGTGCACGAGTTCCTGCTGCGCTGGAAGCCCTAGGTCCTGGCCGCGGGCGGCGAGCGGAGCGGCCGCGTGAACCCGGCGCCGGCCGCGCCCGCCGGAACCCGGCGCTGAAGCAGGAAATCGGCACAGGCCACCATGCATCCGCCCCCCGCTGAAGCCGCCGACCGGGATCGGGCGCCGCCGGGCGCCGAACCGGGCCACGCGCTGGTGCTGTTCTCCGGCGGCCAGGACTCGACCACCTGCCTGGCCTGGGCGCTATCGCGCCACCCGCACGTGGAGACGATCGGCTTCGATTACGGCCAGCGCCACCGCGTCGAGCTCGACCAGCGCCTGGTGGTGCGCGAGCGGCTGCCGCGCATCGATCCGCAGTGGGCGGCGCGCCTGGGCCCGGATCATGTGCTGGACCTGTCGGTGCTGGGCGGCATCGGCGACTCGGCGTTGACGCAGGAGCGCGCGATCGCGCTCCAGTCCAATGGCCTGCCCAATACCTTCGTGCCGGGGCGAAATCTCGTCTTCCTGAGCTTTGCCGCCACGCTGGCCTACCGGCGCTCGATCCGCGTGCTCGTCGGCGGCATGTGCGAGACCGATTTCTCCGGCTACCCCGATTGCCGCAATGCCACCATCGAGGCCATGCAGACGGCCTTGTCGCTGGGCCTGGCCGAAGCGATGCGCATCGACACGCCGCTCATGTGGCGCGACAAGGCGCAGATCTGGGCGCTGGCCCACGCACTGGGCGGAGCGCCGCTGGTCGAGCTGGTCGAGGAGCACACGCACACCTGCTACCTGGGCCGGCGCGACCGCCGCCACGGCTGGGGCTATGGCTGCGGCGAGTGCCCCGCCTGCGCGCTGCGCGCCGCCGGGTGGGAACGCTGGCGCGCGGGCCAGGGCGGCGCGGCACCCGGGGCCGGCGCTCAGGAACCGCCGAACCAGTTGTAGCCCTGGTCCTCCCAGTAGCCGCCGGGGTAGTCGTCGGTGACGAAGATCTCGACGATATGCTTGGGATTCTTGTAGCCGAGCTTCGTGGGCATGCGCAGCTTCATCGGGAAGCCGTACTTGCGCGGCAAGGTCTGGCCGTCGTAGCGCAGCGTGAGCAGGGTCTGCGGGTGCAGGGCGGTGGGCATGTCGATGCTGGTGAAATAATCGTCCGCGCACTTGAAGCCGACGTAGCGCGCGCTCAGGTCGGCGCCGATGCGCTGCAGGAAGGTGGCGAACGGAACGCCGCCCCAGCGCCCGATCGCGCTCCAGCCCTCGACGCAGATATGGCGCGTGATCTGGTCCGCCTGCGGCAGCGCGCCGAGCTGCTCGAGCGTCCAGCCGTCGCGCCTGGCGACCTTGCCACTGACGCGGAGCACGAAGTCGTTGGCGTCGACCTGCGGCGCCTCGGCTTCGGCGTAGAACGCGTTGAACGGAAACGGCCGGGTGATCATCGATTCGGGATAGGTCGGGGCCAGCGCGTTCGGATCGAAGAGAAAGGCCTGGACCTTGTCGTTCCAGCGCGAGACCTTCATCAGCAGCTTCTCGGCGTCGTCGGAGTTGACCGCGTCGCAGCCGGTCAACAGGGCCAGGCCGCCCAGCGTCAGCCCGCGGCGCAGGAAAAGACGCCGGGCCGGCGGCGCCATCAGGCGCCGGGCATCCTTGAGCAGTTCATGGCGGTCGCGCGGGCCCAGCATCATCGTCCCCTCACGATGAGCAGGAAGGACCTGGGCACCACGGCGACCATGACGACATGCACCAGGACGAAGAACACGAGGCCCGACATGGCCAGGAAATGCACGATGCGGGCGTTGTCGAACCCGCCCATCAGCTCGCGCAACAGCGCGAACTGCACCGGTTTCCAGACGGCGAGCCCCGAGAGGACGACGAGCACCAGCAGGGCGACCGCGCCCAGGTAGGCGAACTTCTGCACCGCGTTGTAGTGGCTCAGGTCGTCGTGGTCCAGGCGTCCGCGCAGGGCGGCGGCGATGTCGCCGAACAGCTGCCGCGGCGTGAGCGGAAAGAAACGCCGGCGCCAGCGCCCGCTGAGGACATTCCCGAGCAGGTAGGCCAGGCCATTGACCGCCAGCAGCCACATCGCCGCGAAATGCCACAGCAGGGCGCCGCCCAGCCAGCCGCCGAGGGTGATGCTGCCCGGGAAGCGGAACGCGAAGATGGGCGAGGCGTTGTAGATGCGCCAGCCGCTCGTTACCAGGACGAGGAAGGCGAGCACGTTGAGCCAGTGCGTGATGCGCACCCACGCCGGCTGGATGGTCGGCGGGGCCTGCTTGGCCCCGGGCATGCCCTCAGGCGCGGGCGCAACGAGCGTCGACATGGCGTTTCCTCATGAAAAGGGTTGGCGGAAACTAGTCGTTCGTCGGCCGCAAATCTTACACGCGCGGGGGCTGCGCCGGCGCGCCTTGCGCCTCCGCCGTGCCCAGCGTCGCCGCCAGAGCGACGACCTCGCCGACGATGATCAGGGTCGGGCCGTGCACGTCGGCGCCGGCGACGATGCCCGGCAGGGTCGCCAGCGTGCCGGTCAGCACGCGCTGGCGCGGGAGCGTGCCCTGCTGGACGATGGCCACCGGCGTCCCCGGATCGCGTCCATGCGCGATCAGCCGGGCGCACAGCAGCGGCAGGCCGAGCAGCCCCATGTAGACGACCACCGTCTGGCGCTCGCGCGCCAGCATCGGCCAGTCCAGGTCCATGCTGCCATCCTGCAGGTGCCCGGTGACGAAGGTGCACGACTGCGCCAGGCGCCGGTGCGTCAGCGGTATGCCGGCACCCGCGCAGACCCCGAGGGCCGCGGTGATGCCGGGCACGACATGGAAAGCGACGCCGGCGGCGGCGAGGTACTCGAGCTCCTCGCCGCCGCGGCCGAAGACGAACGGATCGCCGCCCTTGAGGCGCAGCACGCGGCGCCCCTGGCGCGCCAGGTCGACCATCCGCTGGTTGATGTCGTCCTGCTCCAGCGCGTGCTTGTTGCGCCGCTTGCCCACATAGAGGCGTTCGGCATGGGCCGGCAGCAGGGCCAGCACCCCGGCCGAGACCAGGTTGTCGTAGAGCGCGATGTCCGCATCCTGGATCAGGCGCGCGGCCCGCAGCGTCAGCAGCTCCGGGTCGCCGGGCCCGGTGCCGACGAGCCATACCGCGCCGGGCGGCGGCGGCGGGCGCTCATGCATCGGGGACGCCTCCGGGGGGCGCCGCTCCGGGCTGCGACAGCTCGCGCTCGATGGCCGAATTGCGCGCCGTGTCGCGCATGAAGACAACGACGAGCAGCGTGCAGGCGATGACGGCGGTGGCGTACCAGTAGAAGCCCGCCTCCCTGCCGATGCTCTTGAACCACAGCGCGCAGTATTCGGCCGAGCCGCCGAACACGGAGACCGCGATCGCGTAGGGCAGGCCCACGCCGGTGGCCCGTATGGCGGCGGGGAAGAGCTCGGCCTTGACCACCGCGTTGATCGAGGTGTAGCCCGAGACGATGAGCCAGGCCGCGGCGATCAGGAAGAAGGCCTCCCAGGGTCCGCTGGCGTGCGAGATGGCGGTGAGCAGCGGCACGGTAAACAAGGTGCCCAGCACGCCGAAGCCGATCAGCAGGGGCCGGCGCCCGACGCGATCCGACAGCGCGCCGTAGATCGGCTGCAGGACCATGGCGAAGATCAGCGAACCGGCCGACACCGCCGTGGTCTGCGCATCGCTCAGGCCCACGGAAAGGCGCAGGAATTTCTGCATGTAGGTGGTGTAGACGTAGAAGGCCAGCGTGCCGCCCATGGTCAGGCCGATGACGATCAGCGACTCGCGCGGGTGCGCGAGCAGCTCGCGCAGCTTGCCGGACGCGCCGGGACGGGGCATGCCGGATTCGCGCTGCGCCTCGCGCCGGAAGCTCTCGGTCTCCGGCAAGCCGCGGCGCATGACCAGCGCGATCAGGGCCAGCGCGGCGCCGATGAGAAACGCCACGCGCCAGCCCCAGCTGCGCAGCTGCGCATCGGTGAGCAGGAAATCCTGCAGCACGAGCAGCACCAGCAGGGCCGTGAGCTGGCCGCCGATCAGGGTGACGTACTGGAAGCTGGCCGTGAAGCCACGCCGGCCGCCGACCGCGATCTCGGATAGGTAGGTCGCACTGGCACCGTATTCGCCGCCGAGGCTCAGGCCCTGGAACAGCCGCGCCGCCACCAGCACCAGGGCGGCGGCCGCGCCGATCGTGTCGTAGGTCGGCGTCAGGGCGATCATCAGCGAGCCCAGGCACATCAGCAGGACCGAGAGCATCAAGGCCGTGCGGCGGCCCTTGACATCGCCGATGTAACCGAACAGCCAGCCGCCGATCGGCCGCGCGAAGAACCCGAGCGCGAAGATGCCCGCCGCCGACAGCATCTGGGCGGTGCGGTCCTGCTTGGGGAAGAAGGATCCGGCAAAGTAGAGCGAAAAGGCCGAGTAGCAATAGAAGTCGTACCACTCGACCAGGTTGCCGGCCGAGCCTATCAATACGGCCCGGATTTGCCGCGGGACAGCAGCCGCTTGCATGGGGGTTTTCCCGGTCAGCTCGGGCCTGCGGTCGGATCGCTCGGCGATCGGCCTGCACCGGCCCCGAGGCGCGGGCGGACGGGCGCGCAACGCGCGCCGCGCCCGCCGGAGCCTACTTGCCCCCGGCCTCGCACTTCTTCATGAACGAGGTCTTGGCCGCACCGGCCAGCTTCTTGCCGTTCTTGTCGACGGCCTTGTCCTCGCAGGCAGGCTTGGCGTCGGCTGCGCACTTCTTCATGAACGAGGTCTTGGCCGCACCGGCCAGCTTCTTGCCGTCCTTGCCCACGGCCCTGGCCTCGCAGGATCCGGCGTCGGCGGCAGGGGCCGCATCCAGAGCCAGGGCCCGGACCTGGAACCCCAGGCCCAGGGCCGCGAACAACACCGTCCCAAGCAACTTCTTCATGTTTGCGCTGCTCCTTGCATCGTTGAGTAGGCATGCCCGGCGCGAGTGTAAGAGCAATTGCACGCGCCGCGTCAGCGGCCGGCGGGCTGGTCCTGCAGGTGGACCGCGAGGAAGCGGGCGATCGTGCGGAACACGTGCTTGCGCATCGCCGGTGTCGACAGGCCGTGCTTGCCGCCCGGATAGGTCATCAGGTCGAACAAGGTCCCCTGCTCCTGCAAGGCGGCCATCAGGCGGGTCGAGTTCGTGAAGAGCACGTTGTCGTCGGCCATGCCGTGGGCCAGCAGCAGCGGCGCACGCAGTCCGCCGAGCCACGTGAAGACGGCGCTGTCGCGGTAGCCGTCCGGATTGCGCTCGGGGAGCCCGAGGTAGCGCTCGACGTACGCGGTGTCGTAGATGCGCCAGTCGGTCACCGGCGCGACGCTCACGCCGGCCGCGAAGCGGTCGCCACCCTTGGCCAGCAGCATGAGGCTCAGGTAGCCGCCGTAGCTCCAGCCGAAGGTACCGATGTGCGCGCCGTCGACCCAGGGCTGGCGCTCGAGCCAGTCGACCCCGGCGAGCTGGTCGGCCACCTCGACGGCACCGGTCTTGCCGTGGAGCACGTCGGCGAAGCGCCGGCCGCGCCGCGGGGTGCCGCGGTTGTCCAAGGTGAACACGGCGATGCCGTGCCGGGCGAGGTACTGGTCGAACAGGACACGCTCCCAGGCGTTGGTCGCGGCCTGCGCGGTCGGGCCGCCGTAGAAGCTCAGCAGGACCGGGTAGCGCTGGCCCGGCGCGCCGCCGGCCGGGCGCAGCAGGCGCCAGTGCAGCGCCTGGCCATCGGGCGCCGGCAGCTGGCCGAATTGGGCGCGCACGTGCCCGGCGCGATAGGGCGCGTACGGATGCCGGTCGTCGAGCGGGTTGGCCTCGATCCAGGCGACGAAGCGGCCATCGCCGGCGCGCACCGCCACCTGCGGCGGGGTGTCGGCGTCGGACCAGGTATCCACGTAGAGCTGGGCGCGGCAGCCGAACTTGCGTTCCGTGGAACAGCCGAAATGCGCATCGTGCCATCCGTCCGCGGTGGAGAGGCGGCGCGGCGCGGCGACCCGGCCGTCGTCCGGCGCCACGGCATAGGGCACCTCGTAGATCTGGCTGTCCTCCACGCGGTCCTTGTTCGAGCGGAAGACGACGCGCCGCTGCGACTCGTCGAGCGCGAGCACCTCGTCCACGGCCCAGGGGCCGGCGGTCAGGGGCCGCAGCAGCGTGCCGTCCAGGCGATACAGGTAGAGGTGCTTGAAGCCCGATCGCTCCGACGCCCAGACGAAGGCGCTCTGGTCCTGCAGGAAGCGCAGGTCGTCATGGACCTCGACCCAGGTCGTCGAGGACTCGTTGAGGATGCGCTGCACCTGGAGGCTGCGCGCGTCGACGAACAGCAGGTCGAGCGACTGCTGGCTGCGGGCCAGGCGCTGCACGGCCAGGCGATGCCCGTCGGGCAGCCAATCGACGCGCGGAAGGTACACGTCCTGGTCCGGGCCCAGGTCGATCCAGCGCGGCGGCGCCGAGCCGTCGGGGGCGACGAGCCCCAGGCGCACCGAGGCATTGCTCTGGCCGGCGGCCGGATAGCGCTGCTCGACGACGTCGACGTGATCGGCGTAGGCCTCGACGCGCCGCGCCAGGCTCACCGGCGCATCGTCGTAGCGCTTGAAGGCCACGAGGGAATCGTCGGGCGCCCACCAGTAGCCGCTGGACTGGGCGAACTCCTCCTGGGCGACGAACTCGGACTCGCCGTTGTGGACCAGCGCAGCGCCGTCCCGCGTGAGGGCGTGCTCCACGCCCGCCTGCAGGTCGTACGCATACAGGTTCTGCTGGTACACGTACGACACATAGCGCCCGCCCGGGGAGATCTTGGGGTCGATGACGTTCTTGCGGCCCAGGTCGAGCTTGCGGACCGAGGGCTCGCCCGGCGCAGCCAGGTCGACCAGGTAGAGATCGCCGCCCAGCGGAACGAGCAGCCCGCGGCCATCGGGCGACCAGGCGTAATCGACGATGCCGTGGTACTGGGCGGTGCGCTCGCGTTCGCGCCGCGCCTTCTGCTCGTCCGTCAGGTGCTCGTCGGCCACCAGGCGCTTGGAATCGACCAGCAGCCGGGGCACGGCCCCGGAGGCGAGCTCGATCTGCCACAGGTCGAGCTGGAACTGGTCGCTGTCGCGCCCGCGCAGGAAGGCGACGCGGTCGCCCCGCGGCGAGACCTGGACCCCACGCGCCTGCGGGCCGCCCAGCGCCGGATCGCTGAACAGGCGCTCGACCGTCAATTCGGCCGCCGCCGCGGGCAGCGCCGCCGGCAGCATCATCGACAGCAACAGCAACAGCGCGGCCGGTGCCGCCGCCGACCGCAGCGCGGCGACGCCGGGCGGACGATCCGCGCCCGCTACCACACGCGCACGCGCTGGTCCGGCGCCAGGTACAGCGCCTCGCCCGGCTTGGCGCCGAAGGCGGCGTACCAGGCGTCGATGTTGCGCACGGTGTCGGCGCGGTATTCGGCCGGTGCGTGGGCGTCGACGATGATCTGCTGGCGCAGCGCCGCCTCGCGCGCCTTGCGGCGCCAGCTCTGGGCGAAGCTCAGGAAGAACTGCTGGTCGCCCGACAGCCCCTCCACCACCGGGGCCGCGGCGCTGCCCAGCGAGAGATGGTAGGCATCGTAGGCGGCCGAGAGGCCGGCCAGGTCGGCGATATTCTCGCTCAGCGTCTGCTTGCCGTGGATGGCGAGGTCGGGGAACGGATGGTAGGCATCGTACTGGCGCGCCAGCGCATCTCCGGACGCGGTGAAGTGTTCGAAGTCCTGCGGGGTCCACCAGTTGCGCAGCCGCCCGGTCGAGTCGAACAGGGCGCCCTGGTCGTCGAAGCTGTGGCTGATCTCGTGCCCGATCGTGGCGCCGGTGGCGCCGTAGTTCATCGCATCGGTGTTGCCCGGCTTGAACAGCGGCGGCTGCAGGATCGCCGCCGGGAACTGGATCGCGTTCATGACCGGCAGGTTGACGGCGTTGACCAGTTGCGGGTTCATCACCCATTCGTCGCGGTCGATCGGCTTGCCCAGCTTGGCCAGGTTGCGGCGGTACTCGAACATCTCCGCGCGCTCGCGGTTGCCCACCGCGTCGCCGCGCACGACCTCGAGGCGGGAGTAGTCGCGCCAGCGGTCGGGGAAGCCGACGCCGACCTTGAGGCTGGCCAGCTTGGCCTTGGCCATGCGCTTGGTCTCCGGGGCCATCCAGGCCAGCGCATCGATGCGCTTGCCGAAGGCGGCGACCAGGTTGTGCACCATCTGCTCGGCGCGCGCCTTCTCGCTGGGCGGGAAGTAGCGGTCGACGTACAGGCGTCCGACCGCCTCGCCCAGCGCGGCGTTGACGGCCGCCACGCCGCGCTTCCAGCGATCGCGCATCCGCGGCGTGCCGGTGAGGACGTTCTCGTAGAAGTGGAAGCGTTCGGCGACGAAGGCCTTGGGCAGGTAGCCGGAGACCTGGTTGACGGCCTGGTAGCGCAGGTATTCCTTCCAGGTGGCCAGCGGCTGCGCGGCCACGAGCGCGGCGATGCCCACCACGGCCTGGGGCTGCCAGACGACGAAGCCGCCCTGGCCGTCGAGCGCGGCCGCGCCCAGGAAGGCGGACCAGTCGATGCCGGGCGCCTGGGCCTCGAGCTGGGCGCGCGTCCAGTGGTTGTCGCCCTTCTTGACGTCCTCGGTGTCGGCACGGCTGGCATGCACCCGGGCGATCGCGGTCTCCAGCGCAAAGACGCGCCCGGCCTCCTCCGCAGCGAGCGCGTCCGGGTCGCCGGCGAGCTTCAGGACGGCGGCGATGTGCTCCTGGTAGGCGGCGCGGATCTTGGCCATGCGCGGCGTGTCATCGAGGTAGTAATCGCGATCGGGCATGCCCAGGCCGCCCTGCAGCAGGAAGGGGACGTAGCGCGTCGGCTCGTCCAGGTCCTGTGCGATCCAAACGCCCAGGATGTGCGGCGTGTAGGTGTTCGTGGCGTTCAGCACATCGACATCGGCGCGCAGCGTCGCGCCCAGCGCACGCGACAGCGCGGCCTTGTCGGCGATCGCCGCGATGGCCGCGAGCGCCGGGCGCAGCGGGGCGAGCCCCTTGGCCTCGATCGCGTCCTCGTCCATGAAGGTGGCGTAGTAGTCGCCGACGCGGCGCGCGTCGGTGCCCGCGGGCGCCACGCTCTTGGCCGCGGCGCTGATCAGCTCGGCGGTGCGCCGGTCCGACAGCTCCTGCATCTCGGCGCCGACGCCATAGCTGCTGCGGTCGGCCGGGATCGGCGTGTCGCGCAGCCATCCGCCGTTGGCGTAGGCAAAGAAATCCACGCCCGGCGCGACCGTGAGATCGCGACCGGAGAAGGGCACCGTGGCCGGGGCCGGTGCCAGCGGCGGGGGCGCCGGTTCCGTGTCGGCGGCGCGCGCGGCCATCGCGGCCACGAGCAGCATGCCGGTCCCGACGCAGGCCAGCGCACGCCGGAGCGGCAGCGCGGCCCGCAGCGTGGCTGGCGCGTTGCTCGACCTCAAATCCCCTCTGTCCATCCCCATCCGTCATCCCCATCGGTAATGTGCGCGGGCGTACCCGCGCGGGCTGTCGCCGTGCACCGGCCGTCGCGCCGGCGTCCGGCATGGTCTCGGCTCAGGCCGCGGCGGCGCGCAGGTCCTCGAGCACGGCGCCGGCGGCGCGGATATCGGCCTCGTGCGCGAGATCGCGCCAGGGCTCCTGCAGCGCCTCGGCGTACCACGCGCGCATGGGCTCGAGCGCGAGCAGGCGCGAAGCATACGCGCCGGCGGGGCCCGTGAGCCCGAGGCCGTAGGTCTGCACGCGGAAGGCCACGGGCGCGAAGAAGGCGTCCACCGCACCGAATTGCGGGCCGGCCAGGAAGGGGCCGCCGAAGCGCTCCAGGCCGTCCGTCCACAGCTCGGCCACGCGCTCGAGGTCCTGCAGCAGCGGCGCGGGCATCTCGTGCAGGCGCACGCGCACGCCACAGCTCATCGAGCAGCGATCGCGCAGGACGGCAAACCCCGAATGCATCTCGGCCGCGGCGCAGCGCGCCCAGGCCCGCGCCAGCGCATCGGCGGGCCAGACCCCGGGATGGCGCTCGGCGAGGTACTCGGCTATCGCCAGCGAGTCCCAGACCGTCACCGCACCGTCGACGAGACAGGGCACCTTGCCGTTGGGCGAGAAGCGCCGGAAGCGCTCGCGGTTGGAGGCCCCCTCGAACGGGACGAGTACCTCGGTGAAGTCGATCGCGCGGGCGCGCAGCAGCACCCAGGGGCGCAAGGACCAGGAGGAGTAGTTCTTGTTGGCGATGTAGAGGGTGTACATGTCACCGGGCCGGCAGCGTTACGCGATCAGGATGGTAAGCGGACGCGCGTGGTTCGCCCGGGCAGTGGGCGCGGCGCGCGCCAGGGCGCCATTCTGGCACCGCCCGCGCGTTGCGGCGCACAAGCCACGCCCGGCGATGGCCGGTCATCGGGAATACGGGTAGCTGGCGCCCGCGGCACGGACAATAATGCGCGGGCAGTCTGCGGAAATAAATGGGGCGCGGGCCCCGTCCACGAAGGAGTCGGCACCATGACGCACAAGCCCCTTGCCGGCAGCGAACGCCGATCCGTGCCGGGCGCACGCGCGACCGGCCCGACCGATCCCCTGCAGCGCCTCCGGGTCTCGATGCTGCTCAGGCGCTCGGCGCCCGATGAACTCGCGGCCTACGTCGCCCGCTGCACGCACGCCGAGCGCGGGCTGGTGCCGATCACGCGCGCTGACTTCGCCCGCCGCTTCGGCGCCCGCGCCCAGGACCTGGCAGCGGTGCGCGCGTTCGCCGCCACCTACGGCCTGAGCGTCGAGCACGAATCGGCGCAGCGGCGCACGGTGGTGCTGGCCGGCACGGTCGCGCAATGCAACGCCGCCTTCGGCGTCGACCTGCAACAGTTCGATACCGGGAGCGGCTCCTATCGCGGGCGCATCGGCAGCATCCTGCTGCCCGAGGCGCTGCACGGCATCGTCGAGGCCGTGCTGGGCCTCGATGACCGGCCGCAGGCCAAGCCGCACTTCCGGCGGCGCAAGGGGGCCGCCGCGGCCGCTCCGCGGGCGGAGGCCACCAGCTTCACGCCCTTGCAACTGGCCGATCTGTACGGCTTTCCGGCATCCAGCGGCCAGGGGCAGACCATCGGCATCATCGAACTGGGCGGCGGCTATCGCCCGGCCGACATCACGGCGTATTTCCAGACGCTGGGCGTGACACCGCCGCAGGTCATCGCCGTCCCGGTCGACGGCGGCGCCAACGCCCCGACCGGCAACGCCGACGGTCCGGACGGCGAGGTCGAGCTCGACATCGAGGTGGCCGGCGCCATCGCGCCCGCGGCCAGGATCGCGGTGTATTTCGCGCCGAACACCGACGCCGGCTTCATCGATGCCGTCACGACGGCGGTGCACGACACGGCCAACGCGCCGACGGTGATCTCCATCAGCTGGGGCGGCCCGGAGTCGACCTGGACGCAACAGGCGCTCGACGCGATGGACCAGGCGTTCCAGGCCGCCACGGCGCTGGGCATCACGGTCTGCGTCGCCGCCGGCGACAATGGCTCGAGCGACGGCGTGACCGACGGCGCCGACCACGTGGATTTCCCGGCATCGAGCAGCTATGCGCTGGCCTGCGGGGGCACCTCCCTGCGCGTCAGCGGCGCGCAGATCGCCAGCGAGACGGTATGGAACGACGGCGCCCAGGGGGGAGCCACCGGCGGCGGCGTCAGCGCCGTGTTCGCCCTGCCGACCTGGCAGCAGGGTCTGCAGGTCGTCGACAGCAAGGGCCGGGCGACGGCGCTGGCGCGCCGCGGGGTGCCCGACGTCAGCGGCGACGCGGACCCGCAGACCGGCTACGACGTGAACATCGATGGCAGCAGCACGGTCATCGGCGGCACCAGTGCGGTCGCGCCGCTGTGGGCCGGCCTGATCGCGCGCATCAATGCCACCCGCGGCACCGGCGTCGGGCTCGTCCAGCCACTGCTGTATCGGTCCAAGACGGCGTGCAGGGACATCACGCAGGGCGACAACGGCGACTTCGCCGCCGCGCCCGGCTGGGATGCGTGCACGGGCCTGGGCTCGCCCAACGGCGCAGGCGTGGCGGCGGCGCTCGGCGTACCCGCGAGCTAGCGCGGCAGGGGGGCAAGTGCGGGCGCGCGGGGCCGCGCCGGGGGCGTGATCGGGCCGCGCGATGGTGGTAGTTTCGCGCATCGAACACCCGCCACGACGAGCCGAGCCCTTGCCATTCCAATCCCCGCGAGCCGAAGCCTGGTGCGTAAGCCGAGGCCTGGCGCTGCTGAGCCTGGCTGCAGGGCTGCTGTGCGCACCGGCGCGCAGCGAGCCCGCCGCGCCGGCGGCCGCCGGCCGTTGCCCGGCGCAGTCCTTCGAATCATGCGTCCAATGGTGCCGTGAGCGTTTTCCCGGGCCGTCGGAGCGCGAGGCCCGCTACGCGTGCTTCGACGCGCTCGAGTCCCCGGCATCGACGGCGCCCGCGCCGTCGCCCGCTCCCGCGGCGCCGGCCCCTGCCGCGGTCGATGCCGATGCTGCGCCCCGCACGGTGGCAGCCACGCCGGCGGACCGGCTGTGGGAAGAGCCGGAGGGCATCGGCTTCCTGCCCTACCGGCAGAACTACCTGCTGGTGACGGACACGAGCGCGCCCAACGACGCGCCCACGAGCCCCAACCCGATGAATCGCGTGCCCTATACCTACCCGCTCGAGCATCAGGAGATCAAGTTCCAGTTCAGCCTCAAGGCGCTGGTGGTGCCGAGCACCGTCCTGGGCAAGGACAATACCGTCTGGTTCGGCTACACCCAGCAGTCGTACTGGCAGGCCTTCAATGCCTCGCAATCGCGGCCGTTCGAGGAGAGCGACTACCAGCCCGAGCTGTTCTTCTCGCATCACTTCGGCGAGGACGCGGCGCGCGGCAGCGGCTGGCAGCCGCTGCTGGCCAACCTGGGCCTCGTGCATCAGTCCAACGGGCAGTCCGATCCGCGTTCACGCAGCTGGAACCGCGCCTACGCCCAGCTGGGGCTGGTCGACCGGATCAGCGCCGACCAGAGCCTGTCGGTGCTGATCCGCCCCTGGTGGCGCTTCCCGGAGCCGGCATCGAGCGACAACAACGCCGACATCACCCACTACCTGGGCTACGGCGACGTCGAATGCCTGTACTGGAGCGGCGACAAGCTGCTGTCGGTGCTAGGGCGCATCCGCTCGCTGCAGGCGGACTTCTCGACGCCGCTGCTGTTCCTGAGCCGCGGCGAGACCAAGAAGCAGGCGCTGCAACTGCACTTCCAGCTCTTCACCGGCTACGGCGAGAGCCTGATCGACTACAACCAGCGGCACACGACCGTCGGCATGGGCATATCCGTGCCCTACGGACTGTACTGAGCGCACGCCGCGCCCCGGCGCGCAGCGATCAGTACCCGGCGGCGAGCCCGGTGCCGTGGCGCGGGTCGTTGGCGCCGTAGTAGCGGTTGGCCCCTACCGGGCGGCGGCCCAGGCCGGGTGCGCCGACCAGGATCGCGGCAACGTGATTGGACAGCGGCTCGCCGACCACCGTGTGCCCCATGTTCTCGAGGATCTTGAGGGTATCGGGGTTGAGCGCGAACGGTTCGGCAAAGGTCTTGTCGGGCAGCCACTGCTCGTGGAAGCGCGGTGCATCGACCGCTTCCTGGATGTTCATGCCGTAATCGATCACGTTGAGCATGACCTGCAGCACCGTGGTCGTGATGCGGCTGCCACCCGGCGTACCGACGATCATCACCACCTTGCCATCCTTGGAGACGATGGTCGGGGTCATCGACGACAGCGGCCGCTTGCCCGGGCCGATGGCGTTGGCCGCGCCCTGCACGAGGCCGTAGCTGTTGGGCACGCCGACCTTCGCGGTGAAGTCGTCCATCTCGTTGTTGAGCAGCACGCCGGTGCCGGCCGCGACGACCTTGGCGCCGAACCAGTCGTTGAGCGTGTAGGTGACCGACACCGCGTTGCCGAGGCGGTCGATGATGGAATAGTGCGTGGTGTGCGTGCCTTCGTGCGGCGGCGGCCCGGGTGGCATGGAGACCCCGGCGTGCGCCGGGTCGATGGCCGCGCGCACCTGCTGGGCGTAGGCCTTGTCGAGCATGCGGTCGACCGGGTTGCGGATGAAATCCGGATCGCCGAGCAGGTTGTTGCGGTCCTGGTAGGCGTGGCGCATGGCCTCGATCTGGTAGTGCACGCCCTGCGCGGCATGAAAGCCCAGTTCCCTGAGCGGATAACCTTCCAGCACGTTGAGCATCTCGCACAGCACGGCGCCGCCCGAGCTCGGCGGCGGCGCCGACACGACGTGGAAGCCGCGGTAGTCGCACTCCACCGGCGTGCGCGAACGCGTCTGGTACTGGTCCAGGTCGGCGGCATCGAGGATGCCGCCGCCGCGCTTGCTGGCGGCCACCAGCGCGGCGGCGACCGGCCCGTGGTAGAAGCCGGCCGTGCCCTGCGCACTGATACCTTCGAGGGTGCGCGCCAGATCGGCCTGGACGAGCTTGCCGCCGACCGCCAGCGGCTGGCCGTGGTCGAGGAAGATCGAGGCCGCGACGGCATCCTTGCGGAACTCGGCGGTGGCCGTGCCCAGCATGTCGACATCGCCCTGCTCGAGCACGAAGCCCTCCCGGGCCAGGCGGATCGCCGGCGCCATCAGCGCCGCGCGCGGCATCGTGCCGTAGAGCGCCAGCGCCATCTCCAGGCCGGACACGGTCCCCGGAACGCCCACCGCGAGGTAGCCGTCCGTGCTCAGGCCCGGGACCACCTTGCCGTCCTTGCCCAGGTACATGTCGGCCGTCGCCGCGAGCGGCGCGCGCTCGCGAAAGTCCAGGAATGCCTTGCGGCCATCGGCCAGTTCGATCGTCATGAAGCCACCGCCGCCGATGTTGCCGGCGGCCGGGTAGACCACCGCGAGCGCATAGCCCACGGCGACGGCGGCATCGATGGCATTACCCCCGCGCCGCAGGACGTCGACGCCGGCCTCGGTGGCCAGGTGCTGCGCGGCGACCACCATGCCGTTCTGGGCCGCGACCGGTGCGACCGAGGCGGCGAACGCGCCGAGGGCGGGGCACAGGCAGCAGAGCAGGGCGAGCGTGGCGGCAAGACGGGCAGGCGTGGGGCGCGGGCGCAGCGATGGCATGGAGCGGGAGTCCTGTCGATGAAAAGCGTGGGATGGGCACCATTTTACGGGTCGAACGCCGGCGCCCGTGCAGCGGGTAGTATCGCCCGACGCCAACGCGCGCGGGTCCCGCCGCCGTCGACGCACATGTTCCTGGAAAGTGTGATGGAGAGCGCGGCTTCCTTGCTGATCCTCGTGTCCGGGCTGGCCCACGCCATCGTCAATGCCATCCTCAAGGCGGGCAAGGACAAGATGTCCGGGCGCGCGCTGATCGATGGTTTCAGCGCGCTGCTGGTGGCCCCGGCCGCCTTCGCCGTGCCGCTGCCCGTGCACGCCTGGGGCTGGCTGGCGGGGTCCTGGCTGGCCCACATGCTCTACCTGGTGACGCTGATCAAGTCCTTCGAGCAGGCCGACATGACGGTGGCCTACCCGATCGCGCGCGGACTGGCGCCGCTGCTGGCAGCCGCCGGAGCCGTGGCGATATTCGATGAGGCCATCAGCGCCGCGGTGGTCGGCGGCATCGCGCTGATCGCGCTGGGCGTCGCCTTCATCGGCCTGAGCCATACGCTGAACCGACGGGCGCTGGTGTGGGCCGGGCTGACCGGGACCTTGATCGCCGTGTACACGGTCATCGATGCCCAGGGCGTGCGCGCGGCACCGAGCGCGGTCAGCTACATCGTGTGGACCTTCCTGATGCTGGGCGGCGGCATCGCGACGGTCTTCGCACTATGGCGCGGGCGCGCCTTCCTCGCCGCGGCCGCGCACCAGTGGAAGCCCGGCATCGCCGCCGGCGCGCTGTCCATATTGACCTACGGCCTGGCCCTGCTGGCGTTCCGCTGGGGCGCCACGCCGCGGCTGGCCGCGCTGCGCGAGACCTCGATCCTGTTCGGCGCCGTGATCGCCGTGGTTTTTCTCCACGAGCGCCTGTCGCGCCAGCGCGTCTTCGGTATCGTTGCCATTGCCGCGGGGGCGATCGCCCTGGTCGCCGGCGGCTGAAGGGGGAACACGATGCGCCAGGCCAGCGGTGACGACCACGACGCGCAGGGCGGCGCGGTGCGCGTGCGCATCGACAAGTGGCTCTGGGCGGCGCGCTTCTTCAAGACGCGATCGCTGGCCCTGGAAGCCATCGAGCTGGGAAGGGTGCGCGTCGAGGGCGAGCGCATCAAGCCGGCGCGCGAGGCGCGCGTGGGCGAGCGGCTCGAGGTGGTGCAGGGCGAGGAGCGCATCGAGGTCGTCGTGACGGCGCTGGCGAGCGTGCGCGGGCCGGCGAGCGCGGCGCGCACGCTGTACGCGGAGACCGAGCCCAGCCAGGCGCGGCGCGCGCAGCGCGCCCTGGCGCGGCGCTATGCGCCGGAACCGGCGGCGGCGCTGCACGGGCGCCCCACCAAGCGCGACCGGCGCCGGCTGGAGCGGCTGTGAGCGCGCCGGCGCCGGCGCGCGCGCGCGTCAGGACCTCAGCGCACCCAGACGGCGGGGTGGGCCACGACGACCACCGGTTCGGCGACCACGCGGGGGCCGTAGTAACGCGGACGGCCTTCGGGGACGACGACGCAGCCCGAGAGCGTGACGCAGAGCACGGCAAGGCAGAGCAAGGTCTTCTTCATGGCGGACACCTCCAGGTTGGTGGCGTGCGCGCTGGCGCGGGATGCAGTCACCGGTACCGGCCCCGTGCGCGCGGCACATGCTCACTCAACGCGGCCGCGGCGGCGCCGGCGGACCGCCGGCGGTGCGCATTTGGTAAGCGCAAGTAACCCACCCCGTACGGCGCGGCGGGCGCCGACGGGCGGGACGATGGAACACACGGGAGCCAGGCGATGGACGTGCGTGCGGCAGTAGCGTGGGAAGCGGGCAAGCCGCTGACGGTGGAGACGGTCCGCCTCGACGGGCCCAAGGCGGGCGAAGTGCTGGTGGAGATCAAGGCCACCGGCCTGTGCCACACCGACAAGTACACGCTCTCGGGCGCCGACCCCGAGGGCCTGTTCCCGGCCATACTCGGCCACGAAGGCGCGGGCGTGGTGGTCGAGGTGGGTGCGGGCGTCAGCACGCTGCGCGCCGGCGACCACGTCATCCCGCTGTACACGCCCGAGTGCCGCCAGTGCAAGTCCTGCCTCTCCGGCAAGACCAACCTGTGCACGGCGATCCGCGCCACGCAGGGCAAGGGCGTGCTGCCGGACGGCACCAGCCGCTTCTCGATCGGCGGCAAGCCGCTGTTCCACTACATGGGCTGCTCGACCTTCGCCAACTTCACCGTGCTGCCGGAGATCGCGCTGGCCAAGGTGCGCGAGGACGCACCGTTCGACAAGATCTGTTACATCGGCTGCGGCGTCACCACCGGCATCGGCGCCGTCATCTACACCGCCAAGGTCGAACCGGGCGCCAACGTCGTCGTGTTCGGCCTGGGCGGCATCGGCCTGAACGTGATCCAGGGGGCGCGCATGGCCGGTGCCGACCGCATCGTCGGGGTGGACCTGAACCCCGCGCGCGAGGCGCTGGCGCGCCGCTTCGGCATGACCGACTTCGTCGATCCCAGCGACCACGGCAAGGATCTGGTGGCGCACCTGGTCGAGCTGACCGGCGGCGGCGCCGACTACAGCTTCGAGTGCATCGGCAACACCGAGGTGATGCGCCAGGCGCTCGAGTGCTGCCATCGGGGCTGGGGCGTATCGATCATCATCGGGGTGGCGGCAGCGGGCCAGGAGATATCGACGCGGCCGTTCCAGCTGGTCACGGGCCGCGTCTGGAAGGGCTCGGCCTTCGGCGGCGCACGCGGGCGGCGCGACGTACCGAAGATCGTCGACTGGTACATGGAGGGCAAGATCAACATCGACGAACTCATCACCCATACCTTGCCGCTGGAGCGCATCAACGAGGGCTTCGAGCTGATGAGCCGCGGCGAGTCGATCCGCAGCGTCGTGGTGTACTGATTGCGGCGCCGATGAGCGTGCCGATCACCGCGTCGATCGCCCCGCCCCCGCTCGCGCGCAGCCGCCAGCGTTGCTTCGGCGGCGAGCTGGGGTTCTTCGTCCACGCATCGGCAGCGACCGCGACCGACATGCGCTTCGGGGTCTACCTGCCGCCGCAGGCGGCGCTCGGACCGGTACCCGCGCTCTACTTCCTGGCCGGCCTGACCTGCAGCGAGGAGACCTTCCTCGTCAAGGCGGGGGCCGTACGGCTGGCCGCGGCGCGCGGCCTGGCGCTGGTCGCGCCCGACACCAGCCCGCGCGGCGCCGGCATCGACGGCGAAGCAAAGGACTGGGACTTCGGGATCGGCGCCGGTTTCTACGTCGACGCCACGGTCGATCCCTGGTCACGCCACTATCGCATGTACCGCTACGTCACGGAAGAATTGCCGGCACTGATCGAGGCGCACTTCCCGGTGCGCGCCGGACGGCGCGGCATCTGCGGCCATTCGATGGGCGGGCACGGCGCGCTCACGATCGCCCTGCGCCAGCCGGCGGCCTGGCAATCGGTGTCGGCGCTGGCGCCGATCTGCAACCCGATGGCCGTGCCCTGGGGCCAGAAGGCCTTCGGCCGCTACCTGGGCGAGGACCGCGCGGCCTGGTCGCCCCACGATGCCAGCGTGCTGATGCGCCAGCGCGCCTACCCGGGGCCGATACTCGTCGACCAGGGGCTGGACGACCCCTTCTTGGCCGCGCAGCTGCACCCCGAGGCGCTGCAGGCTGCCGCCAGCGCCTCGGGGCAGGTGCTGCGCCTGCGGCGCCACGCCGGTTACGACCATTCGTACTGGTTCGTGCAGAGTTTCATCGCCGACCACATCGACTGGCACGCGGGCCAGCTCGGCGACGCCCCCGGCGCGCCGATCGCCTGAAGTCCGGCGGCGCGGCGCGGCGCGCGCGCTATTCGCGCAGCACGGTCTCGGCGATGCGCCGGCAGTGGTGGGCGTAGTCCTTGTCGAGCTTGTTGGCGATCGCACGCTCGAAGTCCGGCAGCAGGCGCAGCAGGTCCTCGGCCGAGCTGCACCGCTCTATCTTGAGTATGAAGAAGTAGGAGCTCAGGCCCAGTTTCTCGGCAGCCGTCTCCGACAGGTAGCGCTGGCCGTCCACGAAGCGCTCGAGCGCCGAACGGCGCTCGGGGACAGCCGGCGCCGGGGCCGGCGGGGCGGCGGCATCGAACTCCTCGTTGGCCGAGGTGGTCGACCATTCGGGCCGGGCGACGGACTCGATGAAGCCCCCGGCGACGAGCTGGTCGAAGTCCTCCTCGCGGATGCCGATGCCGCCGATCAGCGAATGGATGCGCATCGCCGTACGGTGCCCATCGACCAGGATGAGCAGCGGACGCAGCCGGCGGTCCACCGTCCGTTGCGTCGCCGTGATTTCCGCCAGGCCTTTTTCGGTCTTGCGGTAGATGGCAGCCTTGTCCACGAACGCGATCCTCTGTTCCCGGGTGGTCCCGATGTATTCGTTTCGGTTGCACCACTATGGAGCTGAATATGAACCCACCGCGCCCTGTCGGCAAGCGCAGAAAACCGGCCGGATTACCGCATAACTCTGCGTCTCGTGCCAGCCTTGGCGGGAAAAGGCGGCAGGCGCGAAACCGGGGGCCTCTCCTCTCGCGGGTTCCCGGGGGCTAGTCCGAGGCACACCTGGTCTGCAATGCCGGACGATGCTCTCCGATTCCCGCATTGTTCGGTGTTGCCACGGCCAATCCAAGGACGCATTGCTCAAGATTTCCTGGACCGTCGCGAAGACGAATTGCAGCACGACCATCAACAACGGTTCCATTGCGGCAATCCAATGGGTACTCCCGGATACCCGCGGACCCGGTCAGTGATCGACATCAGGATTACTGATATATTTGTACAAATGCAATTGCCTCCCACCCTCCCGATACCCACGAAAGTCTACCGCCCATGAGAGTGCTCACCGCCATCGCCCTGGCCGGCCTGCTGGCCGCCTGTTCGACCCCCGCGCCGCCCCCCGCGCCCACGCCGCCGCCGGCACCGCCCGCACCGGTAGCGCCGCCGCCGCCGCCGCCCGTCGCCAAGGCCGCGCCGGTGGCGCCGGCCGAGACGCCCCAGCAGCGCTTCGAGCGCGAGCGCCTCGCTGCCGACGAGCGCAGCGTCTTCTTTCCGTTCGACCGCTACAACATCAATCCGGACGAAGCGTCGGTGATCGACGCGCACGCCCGCCTGGCACAGGCCTTCCCGAACGATCACATCACGCTCGAGGGCAACTGCGATGAACGCGGCAGCCGCGAGTACAACCTCGCCCTCGGGCAGCACCGGGCCGACACCGTCAAGCAGCGGCTGGTGCTGCTGGGCGTGCCTGGCGACCGCATCGAGACCGTGAGCTTCGGCAAGGAGAAGCCGCGCGCCGCCTGCCACGAAGAAAAGTGCTGGTCGCAGAACCGGCGCACCGACTTCGTCGACGCCTGGAAATGATCGCCGCGGCCGCGGGCGGCCGTCCGGCACGCCGCGGCAGCGGACGGCGCGCCGGCGCGGCGCGGGGCTGGCGGGCTAGATGTCGGCCAGCGGTATGCGCCTGCCGCCGCGGTCGCGCACCTTCATGCCCTTGGCCAGCTGCTCCAGGCGCTGCTGCAACTCGAGCAAATCGTCGTGGTCCAGCGCATTGAGCGCGTCCGGCAGCACGCCCTCGAGCGGCTGCGGCGCGGCTGCCAGGGTCTGCCGCCCCGCATCGGTCAGCGTGAGCTGCACGACCCGCTGGTCGGGCGCCGTGCGCTCGCGCCGCAGCAGCGCGCGTTTCTCCAGCGCATCGACCAGATTGCTGGCGGTCGACTGATGCACCGCGAGCGCACGCGCCAGCTCGGTGACGCGTATGCCCGGCTGGCGTTGCAGCTCGGCCAGCGCCCACAGCTGGGCGCCGCTCACGCCGGTGCGGTCCTGGACCCACTGGAAATGCTTCTTGGCCGAGCGGAAGATGAGCCGGAACAGCTCGATCACGGCCAGGGCGGTGGCGCGGCGCGGCTCGAGGCCGGGGCTGCGCGCCGCGCGGCTGGGGTGCTTGGGCTGGCTCGTGGTCTTGCGCTTGACGGCGCGCTTGGCCGGTGTTCTTGCAGCGGGCATCGGCCATTGTGCATCGGCCGGCGCCCTTAGGCAATGTCGCTCCCGGACCCAGCGCGCGAACCGCAACCGGGCCAGCCCGGCCGTCGGTTCGTACGGTTGCCGATGTCCCCGCTGTACGCGCTGTACCCGCTTTTCCATGCCATGCTCCATCGGCTGCTCAGTTCGCGGCGCTGGCGCACGCGCATGGTCCTCTGGCTGGCCGCGGCGCTGGCCGGGCTGGCCGCGGTGGCCTTCGCGCAACTGTGCAACCTGGCGCTGCGCATCTTCGGCGCGGCGACCCAGGGGCGTCTCTGGCTGACCCTGCTGTTGACGCCCGCGGTCGGGATGGCCGTCGTCTGGGTCGGCCAGCGGCGCTTTCCCGGCATCCAGGGCAGCGGCATCCCCCAGACCATCGCGGCGATCCGCCAGCTCGGCGTCCAGGGTAGGGCCGAGGGCCTGCTCTCGCTGCGCATCGCGGCGGCCAAGGTCGGGCTGGGCGCCGCCGCGCTGCTGGGCGGATTCTCCGCCGGCCGCGAGGGTCCGACCGTGCAGATCAGCGCCTCCATCATGCTCTTCGCGCATCGCCTGCTGCCGGCGGCGCGCGCGGTGCGGGCGGCCGATCTGGCGCTGGCCGGCGGCGCCGCAGGGATCGCCGCGGCGTTCAACACGCCGCTGGCGGGGATCACGTTCGCGATCGAGGAACTGGGACGCCGCTACGAATCGCGCTCCAGCGGCCTGCTGCTGAGCACCATCATCGTCGCCGGGCTCACGGCCATCGCGCTCGAAGGCGACTATCGATACTTCGGCGAGCTGTCGGCCGGCAGCGTCGGTCCGCGTGTGCTGCTGCCGGTGCTCGGCGGCGGCTTGCTGTGCGGGCTGGCCGGGGGCGCGTTCAGCCGGCTGCTGCTATGGCCGCGGCGCGCGGCCGGCTCGCGCCTGTGGGCCTTGCGGCGCGAGCGCCCGGTGCTGTTTGCCGGTGCCTGCGGCCTGTGCGTGGCGGCGATCGGCTGGGCCGCGGGCGGCGTGTCGCTGGGCAGCGGCTACGCCATAACCGCGCAGGCGCTCGACGGATCGGTCGCGCTGCCCTGGTACGCGCCGCTGGCGCGCTTCGCCGCTACCGTGATCACCTACTTCAGCGGCATACCGGGGGGCATCTTCGCACCGTCGCTGGCCGTGGGCGCCGCTATCGGCATCGACCTGTCGCGGCTGTTCGATGGCGCGATCGGCATGCACACCACGGTGGCCATCTGCATGACCGCCTTCCTGGCCGCGGTGACGCAGTCGCCCATCACCTCGGCCATCATCGTCATGGAGATGATCGACGGCCACGCGATGGTCATCAGCCTGATGGCCACCGCGCTGGTCGCCAAGGCCGTGGCCGAGCGCATGGGTCCCGAGCTCTACCAGCAGCTCAGCATGGACTTCCTGCTCCCGGCACCACCACCACCGGCGCCCCCGGCCGGCGCCGATGCAGCGGCGCTGGCGCCGGTGCCGGCACGCGGCGGCACGCAAGCCTGAAACGGCGCGGCCGGGAGCGCCGGCGGCTCAGGCCGGCGCGGCCGCGCGGCGGCGCAGATGCTCACCCAGGCGCAGGGCCAGGGCCACGATGGTGAGCGTGGGCGCGTCCGGACCGGCGGTCGGGAAGACCGAGCTGCCGGCAACAAAAAGGTTGTTTATCCCATGCACGCGGCAATCCGGGTCGACGACGCCCTGGCGCGGATCCTGGTGCATGCGGGTCGTGCCCATGTGGTGCCAGCACCATTGCATCCGGGCCATCCAGGATGGCGCCGGTGGCTCCCATTCATCGACGTCGCCCAGCCCGGTGCGGCGCAGCTCCGCCCCGATCAGGCGCCGGACGACGTCGATCGTATGGCGTTGCAGGTCGGTGGGCCGCCAGTCCAGCACGGCGCGGCGCATGCCCAGGCCATCGGTGGCCACGTCGAGCGTCACCCGGCTGTCCGGATTGGGGCAGGGCTCGACCACATGCTCCATGCGGTAGCCGGTGACGAAGCCCGACGCGCGCGTGACGCGGGCGACGATGGCGCGGCCGGTGTCATACGGATGGCGCAGGCACTGGCCGATGTCGGCCAGCGCCGGCGTGCGGTGGCGGTACAGCCGGCTGGCCCAGCGGTAAAAATTCTGCAGGCTCTCGACGGTGGCCGTGCCGTCGCCCTCGAAGACCGAGCCGAAGTAGGTGCGGCTGTTGAGCAGGCCGTGCTCGCGCTGGACCGGCTCCGGAATGGCGAAATGCGCAGCCGCCGAGACGCCAGCGGCGGACAGGCGCACGTTGCGGAAGAAGTGCGTGGCGTCGTACGCATCCATGCCGGCGATCGGGCGCTTGAACACCACGGGCCCGGAGGGCACGATGCCGTGCTCCATGAAATAGCGTCCGACGAGGTCGTGCTGATTGCCCAGGCCTTCGGGCTGCTGGCGGTTGGAGGCCAGCAGCAGGCGCGCATTCTCCACGCCACCGGCGGCCAGCACGACCTCGCGCGCGCGCACGCCGAAGGCCGGCCCGTCGAGATGGCGCACCTGGACGCGGGACACCCGGCGCGCGGCCGTGTCCAGTTCGAGGTCGACCGCGGTGGCATGGAGGATGACGGTGACGTCGGTGGCGCGCGCCAGCTCGTCGCGGTAGTCGCGTCCGAAGCGCACCGGTGGACTGAACTGGCTGATCTCGGTCGTCACGCGCTGCGGATCGAAAGGAAACTCCTGGAACCGGCCCGCGGCGATGGCCTGCTGCCAGTAGGCCGCGTCATAGGCAAACGGGCCGAGCTTGAGCACCTTCTGCGCGCGCTGGTAGTACGGCATCAGCTGCTGCAGGCCCAGCGGCCAGCCGCTGTGGGGCACCCAGGGGCGCGCGGCGAAGTCGAGCGCATCGAAGGGCCGGCACCATCCGCCCCAGCAGTTGGAGCTGCCGCCGAGGTAGTGCGAGCGCGTCGAGCGCAGGTAATCGCGGAAACTGCCGCCTTCGTCCTCGTAGATGCGCGAGACATTGCGCCCCGCGTACAGGTCCTGCACCCGGCGCTCGCGATGGAATCCACCACTTTCCAGGACCACCGTGCGCAGGCCGGCGCCGATGAGGTCTCGCGCCAGCGCCAGCCCGGCGGCGCCGCCGCCGCATATGCAGATGTCGAATTCGAGCGTCGTGTCCTGGGGAATGCGGGAGGATTCGAGAAACACCGTGGTTATCCTGGGGTCTGGGCGCCGGCGCGGCGAGGGCCGCCCCGCGCGCGCGATGCAACCGGTGGCCCCCCCTGCCTGCCGGTCGCGCGGCGACACTGTACGCAAGATACGATACCGGATCCCGCAGCCGCACCGGGTATATTGCCGCGCAAGCCACCGCGCGCGTCGCGCGGCGCTGACATCGCCGCAGGAATTGCCGTGCGTTTCCACCATCCGCCTACCCGCGGCCGCGTATCCGGGGCCAGCGTGATCGCGCGCTGTCTCGTCGCATCGGTACTGTGCGCCGCGCTGACGTGCCGCGCCGCGCCGGAGGCCGCGCCGCCAGCATCACCGCCGCCGACGCTCGCGCAGGCGCTGGCCGCGGCGCGGACGGCGCTGCGGATCGAGGACGGGCGCTTGGCCGGCCCGGCGGCGCCGTTGCTCGCGCAGGCCATCGGTGCGGCGCAGTTCGTACTGATCGGCGAGAGCCACATGACGCGGGAGGTCCCGCGCTTTGCCAGTGCGGTGTGCGATCTCATGGCGCCGGCGGGACTGGCGGCCCTGGTCGTGGAATCGGGCCCGCAGGTGGCTGCGTTCACGCAGGCCGCGCTGGGCCAGCCCGACCGCCTGGAGCGCGTGGCCGCGCTGGCGCGGCGCTACCCCGACAGCGCGGCATTTCTCGACATGCGCCAGGAGAACGACCTGGCGGACCACTGCGCCGGCGTCGCGCAGGATCCGGCATTTCACCTGTGGGGCCTGGACCAGGAGTTCCTCGGCTCTGCGGGATGGTTGCTCGACCGGATCCAGGCGACCGGTCCCGGGCCGCGTGCCGCCGCGGCCATTGCCCGGCTGCAGGCGCGGGAACGCGAGCTCGCGGCGCACGCGCGGGCGAGCGGCGATCCGGCCGGGCTCTTCCTGTTGCGCGTGACCGACGACGAGCTCGCCGAGGCGGACGCCGCACTGCAGGCGCAGGGCGACGCCACCGCCAACGCCCTCTTCCGGGAACTGAGGCAAAGCGCGCGGATCTACCGCACGCACCGGGACGCCGCGCCCGCGTCCAACGCGATGCGTGCACGCCTGCTCAAGCAGCACCTGCTGCAGGATATCGAGAGCGCCGGGGGCGAGCGCTGGAACGGGCGGGTGCTGGTCAAGTTCGGCGGGTGGCATCTCTACAAGGGTTTCAACCCGCTGCACCAGCGCGACCTGGGCAATTTCGTGGCCGAGTGGGCCGATGCCCACGGCAAGACGGCCCTGCACATCGCCGTCTACGCGCTCGGCGGCGAACACCTCGTCTACGGCGGCTACGGGCGTCCCTGGCAGCGCCAGGCCATCGGTGCCGGCGACGTGCCCGCCTGGATGCGGCCGCTGGTCGATGGCCAGGTAGCGGAGGGCTGGACCCTGTACGATCTGCGCGCCTTGCGCTTCGTCCCGTTCGCGGGCCTGGATCCGGAGCTGGAGCGCCTGATCTACGGCTACGACCTGCTGGTCACGATACCGGTGGCGACACCGGCCGACCCGCTGCGCTGATCGCGCCGCCCGGACCGTCGAGGCGGGCGATCTCCCGGTGCCCGGAGAGGATGGGCGCGCACAGGATCTTGTAGCTGTCGGCCTCGAAGCCGGCCGCCACCTGCGACAGCGCGCGCGCCGCATCGAGGTCGGCGACGCTGCCCAGGTGGCACCAGTTGCGCACCACGTGGATCTCGCACCGGGTGCCTTCGCGCTCGACCAGGCCGATCGCGCCGGGGTAGGGCCAGCAGGCCACGCGCAGGCGATCGAGGCCCTCGCGCAGGCGCTGGTCGTGGGCGCCGCGGCTCTCGGCGCCGCGACAGACCCCGGCGCAGTGGCCCAGCGCCGCGCGAAAGCATCCCCTGGCGGCATGCGCGCGCTCCAGCCCCAGCGCCGCCAGGCACAGGCGCCGCTCGTCGGCCAGCGCGCGCAGGCGCTCGTGTGCGGCGTGCGGGCTGCCGAACAGTCCGTAGAGCTCGGGCTCGAGCGCGAAGTCCACGTCGCGGGCATCGACGAGCTGCGGTGCGCCGGCGCCCAGGCGCAGCGAGCAGAGCTGGCGGCTGTGCCGCAGCCGCTGGTTGAGCAGCGGCTGCTGCTCCTTGATGAGGCGCGCCTCGAGCAGCAGGGCGCCGATCTCGCCGGCCGTGCGGACGTGGCTGATGCGGCGTATCTGGCGCAGCAGGCGCGCCTCCTGCGGATTGCGCAGATGGGACAGCACGCGGCCGCGCAGGTTGACGCTCTTGCCGATATAGAGCGGTATTCCCGGTTCGGCACCGTGGAACGTGTAGATCCCGGGGGCGGACGGCAGCCCGTCGACCTGGGCACGCAGGTGCATCGGATACGCGAACGGCGTGGAGGCGTCGTGGCGGCGCGGCGGCATACGGCGCGAGCGTAGCAAGCGCCGCGCCGCACCGCGCCGGCCCTATCGCCTCAGTGCTCGACGAGCGCCGCCAGCGCCGCGGCCGCATGGCCCAGGCGGGACAGCGCGAAGGCGGCGGCGCTGGCCACCGCCGCGACGCTCGTCAGCCAGATGACGCTCGTGTAATCGTCGCCGCCGACCAGGAAGCCGGCGACGGCCGGTCCGGCGGCGATGCCCGCGGCGGCCAGGGCAGGGCTCACCGCCACGGCGCGCCCGCTGGTATCGAGCGCGTTGACCGCCGCGTACTGGTAGGCGAGCGAGTAGTTCCACGCGAAGTTGTAGAGCACGCCCGACCACGCGAGCTGCGCGATGCCGGGGGTGCCGCGCACCAGCAGCGCGGCGGCGACCACCAGCGCCGCGCCGATCGCCAGCGGCAGCACGCGGCCGAAGCGCTCGCCCAGCCAGGCGGCCAGCAGCGCGCCGGGCAGGCCGCAGGCCACGCCGACCGCGATCGTGTCGGCGACGGCCTGCGCATCGTGCCCGGCCGCGCGCCCGATCAGCTCGATGTAGGTCCAGTACACGCCGACATTGAAGTAGAACAGAAAGCATCCGCCCAGCGCCAGGCACATCGGCAGGCTGAGCAGCGACCCGTCCCGGGCCGCAGCCGCGTCCGCGCCGCCGTCGGCCGGCAAGGGCCGCACCAGCAGCCAGCCGGCCGCGCTGATCGCCAGGATCACCAGCAGCAGCCCGTTGATGCCCTGCCAGCGCAGCAGGCTCGGCCCCAGCAGCAGGCCGGCAACCTGGAAGGCGACCTGCGCCGCGACCGAGAAGCCGAAGTTGCGGTCCGGATTGGCGCCGTCGGACAGCACGGTGAGCGCCAGCGAATACAGCGCGCCGCCGCCGAGGCCGGCCAGCAGCATCGCCAGCAGGAAGGGTGCGCGCTCGTGAAAGCGCAGCGAGACCGCGCTCGCGACCAGCAGGCCGGCCAGCGCCAGGCGCGCGGTGGCGTGCCAGCGGACGCGGCGCACCCAGATGCCGGCGGCCAGCGCGCTGATCATCGAGCCCAGCCCGACGAGCGCGGAGAAGAAGCCGACCTGGCTCTGCGTGTAGTGCAGGTCCGCGACCACGCCCTCGACGAACAGCGGCAGGATGAGGAAGGGCGATACGGCGATGACGCTCAGGGCGACCGCGGCGGCGATGGTCGATGCGCGTTGCGATGACGCGCCGGCCGGGGCGTGCCGCTCCACCACAGGCTCAGGCCGGGACCGCCGAAGGCTTGGCCGGCGCCGGCGGGGCGGAGCGGAACATCCGCCCCTTTTCCGTGATGAGGACGATCAGCAGCGCGGCCAGCGCGAAGGCGACGAAGCCGACCGTGACCGGGACCACCGTGCCGTCGAACTGCTGGCCGACCAGGAAGCCGAGCGCGGCGCCGCCGACGGTGGTGACGAAACCCTGCACGGACGAGGCCGTCCCGGCGATATGGCCCAGCGGCTCCATGGCCATCGCGCCGAAGTTGGACACCACGAGGCCGAAGCAGAAGAGCATCAGCGACTGGCAGACCACGAACACGGCCAGCGTATCCATGCCACGCAGCGCCAGCAGCGCGTGCGCGCCGGCCACCAGCGCGTAGGCGCACAGCGCGGTGTGCGATACGCGGTGCATGCCCAGCCGGCCGACGATGCGCGCGTTGATCAGCGACGAGCCGGCCATGAACAGCGCCGTCAGGCCGAAGCACAGCGGCAACCAGGTCGGGGCGTGGAAGACGTCGGCGAACACCTGCTGCACGCTGTTGATGTAGCCGAACAGGCCGCCGAGCATCGCCGTCATCGCCAGCATGTAGCCCACGGCCTTGCGCTGGCTGAGCGCGTAGGCGAACGCATGCACGATGCGCCCGGCCGCGATCGGCAGGCGATCGTCCGGGTGCAGGGTCTCGGGCAGCCGCAGCACCGTCCAGGCCATGACCACGGCCCCGAACAGCGCGAGCAGGAAGAAGATGCCCGGCCAGGGCGCAAAGCGCAGGATCAGCTGGCCCAGCGACGGGGCAGCGATCGGCACGGCGAGAAAGACGATCAGGGTCAGGGACATCACGCGCGCCATCTGCCGGCCGGCGAAACGGTCGCGCACGATGGAAACCGCGAGCACGCGGGTTCCCGCCGCCCCGACGCCCTGCAGCACGCGCGCGCTCAGCATCACGCCGAACGAGTCGGCGAAGCCGGCGATCGCGCTGAACGCCGTGTACAGGCCCAGGGCCACGAGCAGGACGGGGCGGCGCCCGAAGCGATCCGACAGCGTGCCATAGACGATCTGGGCCGAGCCGAATCCGAGCAGGTAGGCGGTGATGATCCACTGGCGCTGGTTCTCGGTGACGATGTGCAGCGCCTGCCCCATAACCGGCAGTGCAGGCAGCATGGTGTCGATGGCCAGCGCATTGGTCGCCATCACGGCCGCCACGAAGGTCACGAACTGCTTGAATCCCATGTCGCGGCGATGCGGGTCGGCAGGATTCGCGGCGGAGGGGCGGGCGGGATCGATGATGGGCTTTCGGCGACGCGCCGGGGCGCAGCGGCAAGACCCGCATCATAGCGACCGGCGCCCTCGCGGCGGCCGCGGGTACGTTGCTCCGCCGAGGCGGCGCTGTTACATTGTTCGCCCTGCGCTTGCGGCGCGACGGCATCGTCGGCGCATCGTCGGCGCATCGGCGCCGCATCGACACCGCATCGACGGCGCCTGGCGGATCTCCTGGAGCCCTGCATGGAAAACCTCTTCGCGTTCCTGGGCGGAATCGTCGCCTTCGCCGCCATCGCGTACCTGATCGTTCGCCCCAAGGGCAAGTAGGCGCGCCACGCATTTCCTGGGCCGCGCGGCGCCGCATGCCCAGCGCGGGCACAGGGGAACGCGACGGGCTTTGCGCGGTAAGCTCGGCTTCGGTGCGCCCGCCTGTCTCGGCACGGGGCCACCGCCCGTCGAGCGCAGAGGAAACCCCCATGGGAACAACCGTTACTTTCCACCGTCCGGATGGCAAGCCCGTGCAGGCTTACCTGGCCGAGCCGCCGCTTGCGGCCGGCGCCCCGGCGATCGTCGTGCTGCAGGAGTGGTGGGGACTCAACGACCAGATCCGCGGCGTGGCCGAGCGCCTGGCGACGGCCGGCTACGTCGCGCTGGTGCCGGACCTGTACCGCGGCAAGTCCACGGTCGAGGCCGAGGAGGCCCACCACCTGATGACCAGCCTCGATTTCGGCGACGCCGCGGCCCAGGACATCCGCGGCGCGGTGCAGCACCTGAAGGCCCGCGGCGGCAAGGTAGGTATCACCGGCTTTTGCATGGGCGGTGCGCTGACCCTGCTGTCGGCGTGCGCGAGCCCGGAGCTCGACGCCGCCGTCGTCTGGTACGGCTGCCCGCCGCTCGATTACATCGATGCGCAGAAGATCAAGATCCCGGTGCAGGGACACTGGGCCAGCCAGGACGAATTCTTTCCCAAGGCGATGGTCGAGCAGCTCGAGGCCAAGCTGCGCGCCGCCGGCGTGCACGTCGACTTCCACCACTACCTGGCCTACCACGCGTTCGCCAACGAGACCGCGGTGGGCCCGGGGCGCATCCCGGCGACGCAGTACGACGCCGCCTGGTCGCAGCAGGCCTGGGACCGGAGCTTGCGCTTCTTCGGCCACTGGCTGGGCTAGGCAGCGGCGCGTGCGTCGGACCCGGCCGTTCTAGGCCGGCAGGTACTGGTACAGCCAGGTCTCCGACAGCGTCTGCTCGGCCGTCTTGAGGTAGAGGCGCAGGTCCACCGGCCCGGTCCCGTCCGCTGTCCTGTCCACGGTCAGGTCGAAGACCGCGCGCCAGTGCCCGGCCACGCCGTCGGGCACGGCCTCCGTGAACACCTGGGAGAACTGGCCGCGCGTGGTGCTGAGCACCGCCTCCGGCTTGACGCCGAACGGCAGGGTGGCCAGCGGCCCGCCGAGGAACTCGACGATGAACTTCTCCACCCCCGGTGGCCGCGGCTGTCCCGGTTGGCCGCCGCGGCCCAGTCGCGTGGCGACGCAGCGCGCCAGCGGCGTGGGGAACGGTTCGTCGGCAGCCCAGTGCAGCCGGTAGTTCAGGCGGTAACTGGCGCCGGCCCGGGCCGGCTCCTGCGGCACCCACATGGCGACGATGTTGTCGTTGATCTCGTCGTCGGTGGGGATCTCGACCAGCTGCACGGCACCGGCACCCCAGGGCTGCAGCGGTTCGACCCAGAGGCTGGGGCGACGGTCGTAGTTGACGCCGTCCAGGTAATGATCGAAGTTGCGGTCCCGTTGCAGCAGCCCGTAGCCGCGCGGGTCGGCGTCGACGAAGGCCGATACCGTGGTGCTGCGCGGATCGTTGAGCGGCCGCCAGATGTGCTCGCCGGCACCGGTCCACAAGGCCAGGCCGTCGGAGTCGTGCACCTCCGGGCGCCAGTCGACCGCGCTCTTGAGGGTCTCCGAGAGCCAGTACATCGAGGTCAGCGGCGCCAGGCCCAGGCGCTCGATGTCGCTGCGCAGGAACAGCGCGGCCTCGACGTCGGTGGTCACCGGCGCGGCGACGCCGGCGGGCCGGCGCAGCACGAAGCGGTACGCGCCGGTGATGCTCGGGCCGTCGAGGTAGGCGCAGACCGTCATCGCGTCGCTGTCGTCGGTGGGCGTCTCGAAGTAGAAGTGCGTGAAGCTGGGAAATTCCTCGGAACGATCGGCCAGCGCGACATTGACCGCGATGCCGCGCGCCGACAGCCCGTACTGATAGAGGCCGCCGATCGCGCGGAAATACGAAGCCCCCAGGAAGGCCACCCAGTCGTTCTTGTGCCAGTCGAGCTTCGCCTGGTCGCCCAGGCGGCTCTCCTGCAGGCGAAAGCCGGCAAAGCCGGCGCCACGCGGCAGCGCCTGCGCGGGGCTGTCGGCGGGCATGTCGAAGTACGCGGGGTCGTACTCGATCTCGCGCGCCTTGCCGCCCGCGACGACATTCATGTGCACCGGCGTCTGGAAATACCGGCCCAGGTGAAAGAAGGTGACGGGGAACGGTCCGGGCCCGTCGGCGAACAGCGCGTATTCGGGCTTGAAGTGGATCTTGCCGTGCGCCTCGTAGTCGATGCGCTGCAGGACGTCCCGGGGCAGTACCGGCGGCGGCACGTACGGGTGGCGGGCCGCAACGCGCGCGCGCTCGACCAGGGCGTCGAACGCGAACGGGACCGGCTTGCCCAAGCGCAGCCCCCGCGGCGCCGCCTCGGAGGCGGCGGCACGCAGGGCGGTCAGCAGCAGGGAGGCACCGCCGGCGGCAAGAAAGGACCTGCGGGAGTTCATCGCGACGGGCTGTTCAAGGATAGGCGGACGGCTGCGGCAGCTCTACCCGCGCGGGGCAGGCGATGGCAAGGCGGCGAGTATACGTCGGCCTCGCATCCGCCCGCCGCGCGGCCGGGACTCAAGGCAGGTAGCTGACCCCCGGGATATCCTGAACGCTGCTGGCGGTCAGGTTGCCGTTGAGCGTGGCCGTATTCTTGCGCAGGATCACGCCGGTGAAATCGAGCGGGTCGGTGGACACCGGCCCCAGGTTCATGAACGTGACCTGGTTCTTCTCGCCCACGATGTCGTCCATGCGCCCGTGCAGCGAGACGAAGGAGACGGTGGTGGGCACGCCGGCCGCGGAGCTGTTGTTGCGGAATACCTGGTAAGCCCCCATCGGACCGGTATATCCCGGCGTGGCGGACTGGACGGCGGCCACGAGGTTGACCTTGTCGCCGCGGACCACCGAATTGTCCAGCATCTGGTAGTGCCAGCCGGGCGAGAGGCCGTTGTAGTGCTGGCCGATCCAGGCGTAGTTCTGGGTGGTCGCGCCCGTGACCCCGTAGGTGTTCTGGGCCTTGATCACGTCCATGGCGAAGTAGTAGTCCTGGTTGGTCTGCTCCTGGGCGAAGTCGTTGTTCACCATCAGCACGCGGCCCTGCAGGTTGAGCAGGCTGACCGTGGAGGTGGCATCGGGCGCGATGTCCCAGGCCCGGTCTATCGTGACCGAGCTCTGGCCCGGGCCCGCCTGGGCGAGGTAGCGCCATTGCCCGGCGCCGGTGCCCTGGAGCACCTGCACCACGGCACCGGCCCATTCATACGTGCCGCCACCGGCCGGCACCACCGTCTTGCCCGCGAGCCGCAGCGTGGTGCCCGCGACACCCGCGACCTTGCCCAGGTAGATGCCCTGGCCGCCGTCGAACGTGATGCCGACGTAGCTGGGCGGCAACTCGGCTTCGTCACGCGTGCTGGTATTGCCGGCGTAGTACATGTCGCGCGTGTACGGTCCGCCGATCGAGGTGCCGTAGAACGAGGTGAAGTCGAAACCCGGATTGGGATCGGACATCGCCAGCCAGCCGTTGGTCGAGGCGGTGCCGCACAGGTTGAACACGTTGTTGGTGATGATGAAGCCGTGGCTGGCGCCCGAAAGGAAGATGGTGCCATCGCGCCAGTTCAGCGTGTTGTTGTGGACGAGCAGCGTGGCGACGTCGTCGCGCGCGAAGATGGTGTTCACGGCATTGAGCGTGTTGCCGCTGATCTCGAAGTTATGGCGATGGCGCAGGTAGACCGCGGTCGGTACATAGGTGGCGGAGTAGTTGCTGATGTAGGGCACGACGATCGTGGTGTTGCGCAGCCACGCCGGCTCGTACGTGAATTCGGTGTCGACCGCCTTCCCGGAAAAGTTCGACGAGGCGACCAGGCTCAGGTTGTCGATCGAGAAGGCGGCCCGCGCGCCGGTCGCGCCGGGCAGCAGGGCGCCCTGGACCAGCGGTTGCGGCGCGGTGCCGGTCGTGGTGGGGACCGCAGTCCAGGTGAGCACGGAACTCGACTGCGAGGCCCCGCGCAGCACCGTGTGCTCGGGCATGTTGATCTGGGTGGTGAGCGAGTACGCTCCGGCCGGGAAATAGATCACACCGCCGCCGTTGGCCTGCGCGGCCGCGATGGCCGCCGCGACGCGGGCATCGGTGGTGGCGCCGGCCTGCTGGGCGACATTGAACACGGTCGAGGGCCACACGGCCGCCGGCGCGACGGGGAAGGTCGTCACGGCGCTGGTGATGAAGGCCTGGTACTGCGTCCAGGCCGCCGGGCCACCCGCACCGTTGTGCACGTACACCGCGTAGTTGCCGGCGGGGAGGCTCGCGGGCACGGGGAAGCGCTGGGCGTAGGCATTGCCGCCGGGGGCCGGGGCGAGCGTCGCCACGACCTGGCCGCCGCTCACGAGGTCCAGGCTGGCGCTCTGGCCTGCCATCGCGATCGCGGTGCCGTGCACCTGGATCCACCCGCCGGGGGATGCGCTGTCGCCCTGGTCGCCCTGGATGAAGGTAATGTCGGGGGCGTTGAGCAGGGACACGGCCGAGCTCACGCCGTGGCTCTGGATCTGGTATGCATACACGCCCTGCGGCCAGGACGCCGGGATCAGGAACTTGACGGCGGTGGCGGAAGCCTGGACCACCGTGGCCGCCTGCCACTGGAGCGACGGGGCCGCGCTATTGGGTGTGCCGGGGCTGGTGTTGGCCAGCAGCGCCACCTGGACCGTGCTCGTCGTGTCGGTGTTGCCGGTCGCCGCCAGTACGGTTTCGTCGGGAGCGACCGGTTGCGAGGCCCAGAAGCTGTGCGGCGTGCCCGTGGCCGAGGCCACGGTGGCCGAGGCCGCGCTGGCGTCGACGCTGGGGCCGGAGCCCGGGGAGCCACCGCCACCGCAGGCGAGGAGGAGCGCGGATGACAGGCAAGGCAAGGCAAAGCGAAGCATCGAGGCCGGTTTCAATGGAATTCCTAGAGGGCAGGTACTGCGCGAACGTCGATCCGGGATACCGGGGTCGACGTATGAAGGACCGACGCTTTGCTGTTGCAGGCATGCAATGCGCCGACCCAACTTGATTGTCGGCAGGCACGTGGCACTTGAGGATGGCCCTTGCGGACTAGCGGGCATCGCGTACTTCCGCATAGCACTTTCACCATCCGGTCTGTGCGCCGGCGAACCCTGTACCTATTCGCGCGATTGGATCGACGCCGAGTAGTTTTCACGGTCGCCGCTGCACAAGCGTGGTGCGAACGGTCGATATGCGGCGCAATCACCCGGCTTCTTCGGCCCGCGCAAGACGGGGCGGCCGGGCATCGGCGGCGCCGTTGCGGCAGCCGCCGCGGGCCCATACCCGGGACGCGTGCCCCGGGACGCTCGGCCGACGCGCGATGCCGTCCGGCGTGAATAGACGCGCCTTTACCGGCGACTCACCGCCGTCGTCGGGGCCGATAAGCCGCTAGCATCGGGCTGGCACCGAACGGGGCACCACGATGGCGTGGTGACCAGACCGCCCATCCTTCCGCCCTGCGCGCGCTCGCACGCCTGCGGCCGACGGCATCGCTCGGTCTCCCCGGTCCGGCCTTCCAGGAGCACGATTTGCCCAATTCAGCAGTACAGGATTCGACCCGCCGGCCGGTGGCCGAGCACCGCCATGGCAGCGCCCCGGCCGAACTCGCGGCCTTGCCCGACGACGAACTGCTCGAGCAAGTGGCGCGCCAGACCTTTCGCTTTTTCTGGGAAGGCGCGCATCCGGCCAGCGGCCTGGCGCCCGACCGGCGCCCGGCGCGTTCGGCAGCGGACGAGGACCTGGTGGCGATCGGCGGTTCGGGCTTCGGCGTGATGGCGCTGCTGGTCGGGATCGAGCGCGGCTGGGTGACGCGCGCCGACGCGCTGGAGCGGCTCGGGCGCATGGTCGACGTGCTCTACCGAGCCCAGTGCTTCCACGGCACGTTCCCGCATTTCATGAACGGCGTCACGGGCACGGCGATCCCCTTCTGGCGCAAGGACGACGGCGGCGACCTGGTCGAGACGTCCTACCTGTGCATGGGACTGCTGTGCGCGCGCCAGTATTTCCAGGGCGACACGCCGCAGGAGAAGCTGCTGCGCGACCGCATCGGCGTGATCTGGGAGGACGTCGAGTGGGACTGGTTCACGCAGGGCGGCCGCAAGCTGCTCTACTGGCACTGGAGCCCCAACAATGGCTGGGCGATGGATCACGAGATCCATGGCTGGAACGAATGCCTGATCACCTACGTGCTGGCCGCCGGCGCGCCGCGCCACGCGATCGATCCGGACGTCTACCACCGCGGCTATGCCGGGGGACGGGACTTCCTCAACGGCAAGTCGTACTACGGCATCGAGCTGCCGCTGGGCATGCCCTACGGCGGTCCACTGTTCTTCGCCCACTATTCTTTCTGCGGCCTCGACCCGCGCGGGCTCAAGGACCGCTATGCCGACTACTGGGACCTCAACCAGCGCCACGTCCAGATCAATCGCGCGCACTGCATCGCCAACCCGAACGGCCACCCCGGCTACGGCCCCGGGTGCTGGGGCCTGACGGCCAGCGACGACCCGGACGGCTATGCCGCGCACGCCCCCGACGTCGACAACGGCACGATCTCGCCCACCGCCGCGCTGGCGAGCCTGCCCTACGCCCCGAGCGAGGTGATGGAAGTGCTGCGCCACCTGCTGCGCCACCAGGGCGAGCGCGTGTGGGGCCGTTACGGCTTCATCGACGCGTTCAACGAGCGGCGCAACTGGTACGCCCAGACCTACCTGGCCATCGACCAGGGCCCGATCGTCATCATGTTCGAGAACTACCGCAGCGGCTTCCTGTGGGACCTGTTCATGCGCGTCCCCGAGGTGCAGACCGGCCTGCGCCGGCTCGGCTTCAGCAGCCCCTGGCTCGAGCCGCCATCCGGCGCCTGATGGACGCACTGGAGGCGTGGATCGACCGGCAGCAGGGTTCCTCTATCGAGGCCATGCTGCTGAGCGTCTCGCCCGTGGCGCTGGTCAAGGACCGCCCCGGCTTCGGCCAGTCGGTGCGCGCACGTCGCGGGGCCATCGTGGCCTCGCCGGTGCTGGCCGACTGGAATCCCGACCCCGACTATTTCTTCCACTGGTACCGCGACTCGGCGATCGTGGTCGACGCGCTGCGCCTGCTCCACGAATCCGGTGCGCTCGGCGCATCGGCGCTGACACACGTGGCCGATTTCATCGACTTCAGCCTGGCGCTGCAGCAGCTGGACGGCCGGGCGCTGGTCGCGGCGCCGGCCTGGCGCCAGCGCGTGGCCGCCGACTTCACGCGTTTCGTGCGCGATGATGCGGACCTGGGTGGCGTGCACGGCGGCGCCGTGACCGCGGAGTCGCGCGTGAACCCCGACGCCACGCTGGACATCTCCCGGTGGTCGCGGCCGCAGCACGATGGGCCGCCGCTGCGCGCGCTGGCCCTGCTGCGCTGGATGGCGCACCTGGACCCGGGCGCGCCCTGCGCGCCCGGCGCGGCGCGGCTGATCCGCGACGACCTGGCCTTTACCCTGGCCAACTGGCAGCGGCCATCGTTCGACATCTGGGAAGAGGAGCTCGGATTGCATTACTACACGGTGCGCGTCGCCGCGGCCGCGCTGCACGCCGGTGCGCGCTGGGCGCAGGCGCGCGGCGATGCGCTGCTGGCCGGTGCGTGGCGCGCGGAGGCCGCGGCGGCGGCGCGGGCGCTCGACGGCTTCTGGTGCGCCGAACAGGGCTACTACCGCTCGCGCCTGCTCGCCGGCGGCGCGCGCTCGTCCAAGGAGCTCGACATCGCGGTGATCCTGGGCGCGATCCACGCGCCCATGGTGCCCGGCCACGGCATCGAGGACCCGCGCCTGCAAGCGACGCTCGAGCACCTGGAGGCGCGCTTCGACGCCGACTACGCGATCAACCACGGGCGGCCGTCCGCGCACGGCCCGGCGCTCGGGCGCTACGCCGGCGACGTGTACTTCTCGGGCGGTGCCTACTATTTCTCGACGCTCGGCGCGGCCGAATTCTGCTACCGCAGCGCGCGCGGCGCCGCCGCCGCCGCGTGGAAGGCACGCGGCGACGCGTATCTGGCCACGGTGCGCGCGCATACACCGGCCAGCGGCGCGCTGTCGGAACAGTTCGACCAGACTACCGGCGCCCAGACCTCGGCGCGCCAGCTGGCCTGGAGCCACGCGGCCTTCCTCTCGAGCGTGGCCGCGCGGCGGCAGCTCGGCGCGGGCCACTGACCGGCGAACCGGCACGCCGTGGCGAGCGTCGAACCGCTGCAGGACACGATGCCGGTGCCGCCCGTAGCGGCCGGCGCGCCCGCCGATGCGGCGCCGGCCGAAGCGGCGCCGGCCGATCACGCCGAGCCCGACGACGGACCTTATTCCAGCCTGGGTGCGCAGCTGGCACTGCTGGGCCGCGCACTGGCGGGCTCGAGCGCGGGCAAGCCGGTGCTCGCGCTGGCCGGGGCGGTGTTCCTCGTCATCGCCGCGACGGCCTACTGGCAGATCCGGCTCAACAGCTGGAACAAGCCGTTCTTCGACGCGCTGTCGCGGCGCGACACGGCCGGATTCCTGGTCCAGCTGGGCACCTTCTTCATCATCATCGCCACGCTGCTGGTGCTCAACGTCGCGCAGCGCTGGCTCGTCGAGACGCTCAAGATCAAGATGCGCCAGGGCCTGGTGCAGGACCTGCTGCGGGGCTGGATGGAGCCGCGCCGCGCGTTCTGGCTGGCCAACGCCGGGGCGATCGGCGTCAACCCGGACCAGCGCATGCACGAGGATGCGCGCAAGCTCTGCGAACTGTCGGCGGACCTGGGTTCCGGCCTGCTGCAGGCCTCGATCCTGGTGGTGACCTTCGCCGGCGTGCTGTGGGTGCTGTCGGAGGGTTTCAGCGTACGCCTCTACGACCATGACATCGCCATCCCCGGGTTCATGCTGTGGGCGGCGATCGGCTACGCCGCGGTGGGCTCGCTGCTCAGCTACAAGGTCGGCCACACCTTGATCCGGCGCAACGCCGAGCGCTACGCGCGCGAGGCGGAGCTGCGCTTCTCGCTGGTGCGCATCAACGAGCACCTGGATGGCATCTCGCTGGCCGGCGGCGAGGACGACGAGCGGCGCCGCGTCGAGATCGACCTGGCCGACGTGCTCGCCGCCACGGCCCGCCTCGTGACCGGGCTGACCAATCTCACGTGGATCACGGCCGGGTTCGGCTGGATCACGACCGTGGTGCCGATCCTGGTCGCCGCGCCGCTGTACTTCACCGGCAAGATCTCGTTCGGCGGCCTGATGATGGCCGCGTCGGCGTTCACCCAGGCGCAGTCCTCGCTGCGCTGGTTCGTCGACAACTTCAGCATCATCGCGGACTGGCGCGCGACGCTGCTGCGGGTGGCCAACTTCCGCGCCGCGCTGACGCGCGCCGACGTCCAGCCGGCCTTCGAGAGCCGCATCGACTATGAAGAGGGCGAGCCCGGGTCGATGACCATCGAGGCGCTGCGGATCGTATCGAGCGCCGGCGCCGACGCGCTGCAGGAGTCGCCGGTCGTGGTGCGCGCGGGTGAGCGCGTGCTGATCGTCGGCGCACCGGGCACCGGCAAGTCGCTGCTGTTCCGCGCGCTGGCGGGCCTGTGGCCCTGGGGCAGCGGCCGGATCACGCGCCCGCGCGACGCGGCGATCTTCTACCTGCCGCGGGGCACGCCCTACCTGCCGCGCGGCTCGCTGCGCGCGGTGCTGGCCTACCCGCATCCGGTCGAGCGCTACGAGGCGGCCGCCTACGCGCGGGCGCTCACGCGGCTCGGCCTCGAGCGGCTGGTGCCGATGCTCGAGATGACGCGGCGCTGGGACCGGGAGATCAGCCTGGACGAGCAGCTCAGCCTGGCCTTCGCGCGCATGGCCCTGCAGAGCCCGTCCTGGGTGTTGATCGACGATACCTTCGGCATGCTCGACAACGAGGCGCTGGCGCGCGTCGTGGACGTGCTCACCGGCGATCTGGCGCAGACCGCGGTGATCTACGTGGGCCGGGCCGAGCACGTGGGCGAGCGCCTGTTCCCGCGCGTGCTGCATCTGGTCAAGGCCGATCCCACCGGCGCGGGCGTCGCCCCGGGGCCGGGAGCCGCGCGATGACGGCCCAGCGGCGCCGGCGCGCGCTGGCCTGGCTGGCCGCGCTGGTGCTGTCCTGGCCGCTGCTCGGCCCGGCCCGAGCCCAGGAGCTGGAGTTCCGGCTGCCCGCCGGCGCACGCGAGGAGCACATCGCGGCGGCCCTGCGCGACCTGGCCCAGCGCGTGCTGCCGGTCTACCAGGAGAACCAGGCCGAACGCTACCTCGAAAGCCTCTCGGCGCTGCAACTGGTGGCCGGCGAGCTCGACGCGGCCGACGCGACGCGCCAGTCGCTGGCCCGGCGCCGCCAGGGTAACGGCGACGCGCGGGTACCGGGCGGGGCCGGTGTATTCGACATCTACGTGCATGCGCGTGCGCTCCAGGCGCGCGAGCACATCGACTTCGAGCGCGCTTTCGCGCAGGCCTACCGCGGCGCCCTGCTGCACCTGGCCGACCGCGAGGCCTATGCGATCACCGGCTGGCCCACGACCGAGCTGCCCCACCTCGAGAGCGTGCTGCAGGGCGCGCTGGAACGGGCCCGGGCCACCGGCAACCTATCGGTTCCCGAGGCCGTGCGCCTGCTGCATGATTACTTCGTGGTCGAGGCGATGCGCCGCTTCGATCCCTACCTGGAGGCGCTCGCGGCCGAGGACGACCAGCGCCGCTACCTGGTCGACGACCGGGCCATGATCCGGACCGCCGACGGCACGCGCATCCGCGCGATCGTGGTGCGGCCGCGCGCCGCCGCCCGGCCGCTGTCCACGCTGCTCGAGTTCACGATCCTGGTCGATGCGCGCAACCTGGCGCGCGAGTGTGCCGCGCACGGCTACGCGGGCGTGGTCGCCTACGCGCGCGGGCGCGGGGGCAGCTCGGGCACGGTGCTGCCGTTCGAGCACGACGGCAGCGATGGCCACGCGGTCGTCGACTGGATCGCGCGCCAGCCCTGGAGCGACGGCCGCGTGGCCATGTACGGCGACGGCTACAGCGGGTTCTCGGCCTGGGCCGTGGCCAAGCAGGCCCCGGCCGCCCTCAAGGCCATCGCCACCGCCGATCCGTTCGCCCCGGGCATCGACTTTCCGGCCGACGGCGGCATCTTCCACAACGACGCCTACCGCTGGCTCGTGCAGGTGGGCGCCGACCGCGGTGCCGGCGGCGCGGCCGCCGATCGGCGCCTGGACGAGCCGGCGCGCTGGCAGGCGCTCTACGCGACGTGGTACCGCAACGGCGATCCCTGCAGCGACCTGGACGGCCTGTTCGGCTGGCCCAGCCCGACCCTGCACCGCTGGCTCGAGCATCCGGCCTACGACGGCTACTGGCAGGCGATGATCCCCTACGGCGCGCAGTTCGGCCGCATCGACCTGCCGGTGCTGTCGATGAGCGGCTACTTCGCCGCCGCGCAGAGCGCTGCGCTCTACTATTTCGAACAGCACGCGCGCCAGCAGCCCCGCGCCGACCACACGCTGCTGCTCGGACCCTACGAGGGCGGTGCGACGCGACGCGAGAACCCGGTGGAGGCGGACCCCGAGGACATCGACCCGGTCGCGGACCTGGACCTGCGCGAGCTGCGCTACCAGTGGTTCGACGCCGTGCTGCACGGCAGTCCGCGCCCGGCGCTGCTGCAGGACCGCGTCAACGTCGAGATCATCGGGGCCAACGCCTGGCGCCATGCGCCCAGCGTGGCCGCACTGGCCAACGCGTCGATGCGCTTCTACCTGGACCCGGCGGCCAACGGCGGCGTGCACCTGCTGGCAGCCGCGCCCGGGGCCGACGCCGCCTTCGTGCACCAGCGGGTGGACCTGTCCGACCGTCGTGCGGGCAGCGGCTCGGGCGCCGGCACCGGCGCCATCCTCCAGAAAACGCTGCCGGCCGGCAATGCCGTCGTCTATGCGAGCGAGCCGCTGGCGCAGACGATCGAACTGGCCGGTGCGATCGCCGGCCGCTTCGACATCCTGCCCAACAAGAGCGACGTCGACCTCACGCTGGCGCTCTACGAGCAGCTGCCCGACGGACGCTATCGGGCGCTGTTCGATCCCGCCGTCGAGTTCCGCGCCAGCTACCTCGCCGACCGCAGCCAACGGCACCTGCTGCACCGCGGCCAGCGCCAGGTGCTCGAGTTGCAGAGCCCGCGCCTCGCGGGCCAGCTGGTGCAGGCGCACAACCGCCTGGTCGTGGTGCTGGCCGTCAACCAGCGGCCGGACCAGGAGATCGACTACGGCTCGGGCGCAGACGTGCGCCAGGAATTCATCGAGAATGCGGGACGGCCGATGGAAATCCGCTGGTTTGCGGACAGCTACATCGAACTCCCGCTGCGCTCGCAGTCCCCCAAGACCACCCAACCGTAAGGACGGCCAGCGATGAAGCGCATACACGAGCTGATGGGCGCGATGACGCTGGCCGAGAAGCTGGGCCAGCTCACGATGACCGCCGCCGGCTATACGGTCACCGGTCCCGTGATCGCCGGCGATTCGACCGAGTCGATCCGCGACGGGACGATCGGCAACCTGCTCAACCTCGTCGGTCCCGGGCCGGTGCACGAGATGCAGCGGCTCGCGGTCGAGGAGTCGCGGCTGGGCATCCCGCTGCTGATCGGGCTGGACATCATCCATGGGCACCGCAGCCTGTTCCCGATACCGCTGGGCGAGGCGGCGGTGTTCGACCCGCAGGTCTGGGCGCTGACCGCGCGCGAGGCGGCGCGCGAGGCGGCCGCCGACGGCCTGGCGATGAGCTTCGCGCCGATGCTCGACGTATCGCGCGACCCGCGCTGGGGCCGCACCGCAGAGGGGCCCGGCGAGGATCCCTGGCTGGGCACGCTGATCGCCCGCGCCAAGGTGCAGGGCTTCCAGGGCGAGGACCTGTCCGCGGCCGATGCGCTGGCCGCCGTGGCCAAGCACTTCTGCGCCTACGGGCCGGTGGAGGGCGGGCGCGAGTACGCCGCGGTGGACATCTCCGAGCGCACGCTGCGCGAGGTGCACCTGCCCGGATTCGCGGCCGCCGTCGCTGCCGGCGTGGTCGCCGTCATGCCCTCGTTCACGGACCTGGCGGGTACGCCGATGACCGCCCATGTGGACCTGCTGCGCCACTACCTGCGCGGCCAGCTCGGCTTCGATGGCGTGATCGTCAGCGACTACAACGCGATCGCCGAGCTGCTGCGCCACGGCGTGGCCGCCGACCTGCCCGAGGCCGCGGCGCTGGCGCTGGCCGCGGGCGTGGACATCGACATGATGTCCGACGCCTACCGCCGCGGCCTGCCGGTGGCCTTGGAGCGGGGCCTGGTGACGATCGCGCAGATCGACGAGTCGGTGTTGCGCGTGCTCACGCTCAAGCAGCGCCTGGGCCTGTTCGACGACCCGTACCGGCGTGGCGCGACGGCGGAGCGCCCCGAGGCGCTGGCGCAGCGCCGCCAGCTGGCGCGCTCGGTGGCCGCGCGCGCCGTCGTGCTGCTCAAGAACGACGGCGACACGCTGCCGCTGCGTCCGGCGCAGCGGCGCGTGGGCCTGGTCGGCCCGCTGGCCGACGCGCCGGGCGAGATGCGCGGGCCCTGGTGGGCGGCGGGCGTGGCCGAGGGCCACGTGGGCGTGCTGCAGGGCTTGCGCGAGGTGCTCGACGGCACGGAAATCGTGTTCGCGCCGGGGGTGGAGATCGAGGGCGACGATCGCTCGGGCATCGCGGCCGCGGTCGAGCTGTGCGGGCGCATCGATGTGCTGGTGCTGTGCCTGGGCGAAGGCGCGACGATGAGCGGCGAGGCGGCGAGCCGCGCCGATCCCGGCCTGCCGGGGCAGCAGCGCGCGCTGGTCGAGGCCACGGTGGCGGCCGCGCGCAGCCGCGGCGTGCCGGTGATCGCCATCGTCTTCTCCGGGCGGCCGCTGCTCGTCTCCTGGCTGGCCGAGCGCGTGGACGCGCTGCTCGCGGCCTGGTTCCTGGGCTGCGAAGCGGGCCGCGCGCTGGCCGATATCCTGGGCGGGCGCGTGTCGCCGAGCGGGCGCACGCCCATCTCGTGGCCGCGCGTGGTCGGGCAGATCCCGGTCTACTACGCCCAGCGCCCGACCGGCCGGCCGGCGGACGCCAAGGACAAGTTCACCAGCAAGTACCTGGACGTGGCCAACGATCCGCTCTACCCGTTCGGCCATGGCCTGGGCTACGGTCGCTTCACGCTGGCGAACCTGCGCGTGAGCCCGGAGCGGGTGGGCGAGCACGAGACGATCGAGATCGCCGTCGACGTGGCCAACGAGGGCGCGCACGCGGCCGAGGAGACCGTGTTCCTGTTCACGCACGACAAGGTAGCGAGCGTGACGCGGCCGCTGCTCGAGCTCAAGGGCTTCGGCAAGATAACGCTGAGCCCGGGGCAAGCGGGAACCGTGCGCATCCGCCTGCCGGCGAGCGAACTGCGCTTCCTGGGGCCCGACCTGACGCCGGTGTTCGAGCCGGGCGAGGTCGAGATCCTGGTCGGCCCCCGCGCCGACCGCTCGCAGCTGCTGCTGGGCCGGGTCGTCCTGAGCACCTGAGCCTCAGAGCACCGGGGCGCCTGGGCGCGCGCCGGCGCCCGCCCGTCTACCAGAGCGGCCGGTAGGTGGCCTCGACCAGCGCGGTGTCGAATTCCCGGATGTGGCGCTCGAGCCAGGTGTCGAGGAAGCGGATCGACAGCGCGATGCCCTGGTGGCATTCGGCACGGCCGAGAAAATCGATATTGCGCAGCACGCGCTCGTGCTCGCGCACATGGGCCTCGCTGCCCGGCCCGAGGTGGGCCTGCAGGATCGCTTCCTCGGCGGCGAAGTCGGCGCGCAATGCCTGGCGGACACGCGCGAAGCCGGACGCCAGCAGCGCCGGATCGGCGTGCGGGCCCAGCTCCTGGGCGAACGCGCGCAACTGGCCGATCAGCTCCCGGTGGTGGGCGTCGATGATCTCGAGCCCGACCTCCGGTGCGCGCTCCCAGGGCAGCGGCTGCGGGTGCAGCGTCAGGTTGAGCGAGGTTTCGGCCAGCGAGTAGGCGTTGGGGCCGCTTTGCTGCGCCAGCTCGAGCGCGGCACCGGCATGGGCGAGCAGGCCGCTCAGCTCCTGGTCGTCGTCGGGGAACAGGGCGATGCCGATGTTGATCGCCAGGCCCGCGCGCTCGCCCTCTCCCTGGGGGCTTCGGCCGACGGTATCGATCAGGCGGCCGGCGACGATGCCCGCGCTGCACGCGCCGCTCAGGTTGGGGATGGCGATCAACAGCCCCTCATCGCCGCGGCGTCCGAGCAGGTCGCCGTCGCGCAGGCAGGGACGCAAGCGCTCCAGCAGCGCGTCCTCGGCCCGTGCCTGCTCCTGCTCGGTCCAGCCGGCGGCGGGCGCGCGCACGCCCACGGCCAGCACGGCCAGCGCTTCGGACTTGAGCCAGGCGTCGACGAGCAGATCGCCCGCACGATCGAGCACGTCGCTGTTGCCGCGCGCGAACGCGCGGCGCACGGCGGCCGGCAGCTTGGGCGGGGGAGCGATGTCCTGGCTGGCGAGCTCGGGGTGCAGCAGCAGCGTGAATGCCCCGGGCGACGCGGGACCGGCCGGATACCCGGACAGGCGCACGCGGGTGGCCTCGCCGCCGGGCTCGGTGATCAGGCAATCGGCGCTGGCGATCTCGCCGCTGGCCATCGCATGGAGCAGCAGGTTCGCCACGCGCTCGCGGTCGGCCTTGTGCAGGCGGCGGCACCAGGACGTGGCGCTCTCGCCCTGCAGCGACGACAGGCCCAGCAGGCGCAGGAATCCCGGCGAGGCGAAGCGCAAGCCCGTGTCGTCGATCGCCGCCAAGGCGAGCGAACCCGAATCGATCAGGGCCTCGCAGATGGACTCGCGCACCCCGCGGTCCATCGGCGGCGCGGTGCGTCGCTGCGCGGCGCGCCGTTCCTGCTCGACCCGGGATACGACGATGGTGGGCGTGCCGGCGGATGCGGGCAGGGATGCATCGACCGATGCGGCAGTGGATGCATCGGTCGATCTCTCGGCCGGAAGGTACAGATCTACGCTTGCATCCACGACAGCACTCCATTCGGCTGATGCTCGTAGATGGTATTTCGACATCCGCCCATTGATCGTGAGCAAGGAAAACCGGCACCGATGGGGAAGATTCCGGGGCGATTCCGGTTCAATCCCGCCCAGGGCCCGCGGACGACGCGAATGCGGGTGCTGCAGCGCGGGCCGATGCCGAGCGGCGGCGCCGCGCGGGCGCAACGACCGTTCGCGGCGCCAGGCAGCGTGGCAACGATCGGCCGCGCGCCGCGTGCCGGCGGCGGACACTCAGGCCGGGGTGGTACGGCGGGGCAGCTTCCAGCCGGGGCGCACGAAGTGGCAGGTATAGCCGTCGGGGAAACGCTCGAGGTAGTCCTGGTGCTCGGCCTCGGCCTGCCAGAAGTCCCCGGCCGGCTTCACCTCCGTCACGACCTTGCCGGGCCAGAGCCCGGAGGCATCGACATCGGCGATGGTGTTGAGCGCTTCGACGCGCTGCGCCTCGCTCAGGTAATAGATGCCCGAGCGGTACGAGGCGCCCAGGTCGTTGCCCTGGCGGTTGCGCGTCGTGGGGTCGTGGATCTGGAAGAAGAACTCGAGCAGGTCCCGGTAGCTGATGATCGCGGGATCGAAGCGGATCTCGATGGCCTCGGCGTGCGAACCGTGGTTGCGGTAGGTGGCATTGCGCACGTCGCCGCCGCTGTAGCCGACGCGGGTGGAGATGACGCCGGGCCGCTTGCGGATCAGGTCCTGCATGCCCCAGAAGCAGCCGCCGGCCAGGATGGCGGTTTCGATGGTGTCGCTCATGTCGGTTCTCCGTTGTTCGCTGCCGGCCGCTTCCATCCTATGCGCAGGAACCCGGGCCGGCCGGATTGCCGCAGGAGCCGCACGGGCCCGCATGGCTGTGTGCCGCCGTGATGCCGGTCGCCGCCGTCACCGAGAGCTTCTTGTCCAGCGTGCGGGAATGGCAGGCCGGGCATTCGGGCGTGGTGCCCGAGCGCACCAGGGTTTCGAACTCGCGACCACAGTCGTTGCAGGCGTATTCATAGATGGGCATGTTCGGCTCCCGAAGGCGATTGCGGAGGCACCGCCCTGCCGACATGATATTACCGCCCCGGACCGGGGTGTTCCGGGCCGGGGATCGTGGGCATCCTGCGCCCGGGTGTACCGCGCTGCTAGTCGTCCCGGCCCACCGCCAGGTCTCCCGCTGCTGCCTTGCGCCAGCCGGGTCCAGCCTGCCCGTCGAGTTGCCGCAGCGCCCGGTCCTGCGCGTCCGTCCAGCATTGGGCGTAGGTCTCGCGATCGGCGAGCGAGCGCGAATCGCGGAACGCGCGGCAGAGCCGGCGCGCGGTGGCCGCGATGCGCGCTTGCGCGGCATCGTGGCCGGCGGCCGTGGCCAGATCGAGGTCGGCCAGCGACACGGTCGCGGAGATCGACGCGGGCCGGCTCGCCGTGCCCGGCGCAGCACCCGGGGCGGCGGACGCCGGTGACGATGCGGCAAGGCACGCCAGCAAGGCCGACGCGCAGGCGAGGGCGGCAAGACGATCGGGATGTACATGGCGCTTCGTGTTCATGGCAGGTTCCTTTCGTTTCGGTCATGTCGGTTGGCGCATCGGCTGCTGCGTGGGGTCGTGCGTCAGGCAGTGCGTGATGCGGATTGGACGGCCGAACCGCTACGCCTTCAAACGATTTGTACGATGGCGTCGGATAATTTAAAGTTATGCGAAGCCCATGCTTCGTGGAGCATCGCACCGTGCCGACCCGACGTCCGGTCTCCCTGCTGGCCCTGCGCGCATTCGAAGCGGCGGCGCGGCGCCTGAGCTTCACCGAGGCCGCGCACGAGCTGCACGTATCGCAGGCGGCGGTCAGCCGTCACGTGCGCGCGCTCGAGCACGACCTGGACGGCGATCTGTTCCGGCGCCTGCATCGCCGCGTCGAGCTGACGCCGCGCGGCCAAAGGCTCGCCGCCGAGCTGACGGCCGGATTCCTGCAGATCCATCGCGCGCTGGAGTCGGCGCGGTCCGGTTCCACGCAAGCGCTGCGCCTTACCTGCGAGCCGGCCTTCGCGGCCCGCTGGCTCGTGCCGCGGCTGGAGAGCTTCTCGACGCTGCACCCGGACATCGACATCGACCTGGATTCCTCGTACGAGCTGCGCGTGCTGGGGCGTGACGCCGACCTGGCCATCCGCCATATCGCCCATCCGAAGACGCCCCCGCGCGGCAAGGCGCGCCGGCTGTTCGCGGTCGAGGGCGTACCGGTGGTCGCGCGCGCACGATCGCCCGGTCCCGGCGCGCGCGATGACCGCGACGTGCTCCGATACCGCCTGTTGCACGAGGACGATGGCAGCGCCTGGCGGGCCTGGTTCGCCTCGGCGGGCCTGGACCCGCCGGCGCAGGTCAAGCAACTGCACCTGGGCGACGAGGGGCTGGCGCTGACGGCGGCCTTGCGCGGCCTGGGCGTTGCGCTGGGCGTGCTCCCGTTCATCGGGCCCGATCTGCGGGGACGGCGGCTGATGCAGCTCGGCCGCACCCGCAGTCCGTTTGGCGAGTATTGGGTGCTGGAGGCGCCGGGCAGGGCGACGGGGGCGGCACGCCGCGCGTTCGTGGCGTGGCTCGAACTCGAACTGCAACTGCCGAAGCGCGCCTGACGGCACCGCGCGTCAAGTGGCCGTTGCGCGCCCGCGTCGGCGAGGGCTCGACTGCTACGGCGCGTGCAATTGCGCCTTGATCGCGGCCTCGATCTGTGCCGGATCCGCATCGCCCTTGAACCGCGCCAGGACCACGCCGCGCCGGTCGATCAGGAAGCTCTGCGGCAGGCCGAGGATGCCACCGTAGCGCTCACCGAGCTTGGCGTCGCCCAGGACGATCGGATAGGCGACCGGATGCTTGGCGAGGTAGCGCCTGGGGGCGCCCGCCTCGTCGTCCATCGAGACGCCGATCACCTGCAAGCCGGCGGCGCCATAGCTGCGCTGCCAGGCGGAAAAGCGCGGCATCTCCTCGAGGCAAGGCCCGCACCAGCTGGCCCAGAAGTTGAGCAGGACGAGCTTGCCGCGCAAATCGGCCAGATGCAGCGGGTGGCCGTCGAAGTTCGTCAGCGCGAAGTCCGGCGCGGCCTCGCCAGGGGCCGTGGCCCCGGCAGTGTGGCCCAGCAGCAGCGCGAGCGCGCAAACCGCGAGCCGCAATCGGCGCACGATGTCAGGACCCCTTGGCCGTCGGGAATCCTTTATCGACCCAGTTGGTCCCGAAGTCTTCGGCGATATAGATCACCTTGACGTTCTTGAAGCCCAGCTGTTGCAGCGCGTCGTAGGCCGCGGCGATATTCGGGCACTTGCGCCAGGGGCAGCAGCCGCAGTAGATGACGATGGGATCCTGCGGGGACAGCTTGGCGACCCGCTGCCGCAGGGCCTGCAAGCCGTCGTCGTCGCTGGCCGCGCCTACGTACTCCGATCCCGGGATGTGCGCCTGCGCATAGGCCTTGCGAAAACCCACCTGCAGGACCAGGACACCCGGCGCGCCCGATGCCGTCACGGTCGAGGCGAAATCCGCCGGCTGCACGAGCGCGGATTCCGGTATGGAAGAGGCCGGCTTGTGGTCGGCCAGCGCGGGCCCGGCCGCGCCGATGCCGACCGCAAGAACGATGAGGAGTGCAACTACCGCGCGCGTACCGGTGGACATGACTGCTCTCCTTGCCCATGAGGTGAGGCGGCAAGTGTAGTTGCTTGCGGGGTCGGCGGTCTGCACGGCAGCCGGCGACCGGTCGTACGGGACCGGCGGGACGGCATGGCGCGCGACCAGCGGCAGCAGGTCGGATAACGCGTGGGCTGGCGTACAGACGGCCAGGTTCCCGCGTTGCATTGTGGGCGTGTCTGCCGAAAGTGACTTCTTACCGCTCGGTCGGACCCGGAGGCGCGCCGTCCACCCAACGGGCGCCGTGCCTCCGGCCCTAATTCACTGCCGGGGGGCTCGGATGCCGACCCAATTCCTGCTGACCGCAGCCGTTTCATGCCTGGCCACGGCGGGTTTGATCTGGGGACTGCGCGCCGAGGCGCAGGCGCTCGCATGCGGCTACGACCATGCGCTGGCAATGGTGGATATTGCCGCCGCCCAGGCGCAAGTCCTGCGCTACGACTGCACCGGGCAAGGCCAAACTCGCCCCGCCAGCGCGAGGTTCGCGTCCCTGGCCGATGCGTACATCCCGCCGACCCAGCTGCATGGGCTTTGGTATTCCCCCTGGGTCACCGCGCCGGAGCCGCCGGCAGCGGCGACCTATGCGCTGGCCGACGAGCGCAGGCCGCTGCTGGGACGGGGGCGGCGATGGCCGAGCGTCTTTGATGCGTCCCCGCGGCAGTCTCCGTTGGGAGTGCTCGATGTCGCCCTGTCCGGCGCGAGCTCGCGACCCAGGCCTCCCGCCTGGCACCAGTGACGGGGCGTTCTTGTGCTGGCCAGGCCTAGCGCCCGGGATCCTCGATTGCCGGACTTGCCGCGGTGCTCAGGTGCTTGGTCCATGCTGGAGCGCGTTGACGACCGCGTCGATGGCTTTGGGGTTTGTCACCATGTCCGAGTGACCCAGGCCGGGAAGCACCTCGACGTTTAGCTCCGGTCGCTGCGCGTGGAAGATTTTTTGCATCTGGTCCGGAAGAAACAGCTCGTCCGACGACCCGACGAAGACCCGCATCGGTTTGGACGCCGCGCGGATGTCCGCGAGGTAGTCGTTGTGCGGTGCGAAATTCTGTTCCAGGCGCCAGGAGTACGTCGCGGTGACCGATGGTTCGTCGGGTGGCACCGCGAAGGCAACGACCGTCAGGCCATCGAAGGCGTGCACGCCGAGCCGATCGAGGATCGTCAGGCCGATGATCCGCCCGACATTGGCGCTTACCCAGTCGCTCTGGTACGCCGTCGGCTGGTAGGCGCCGCCTTCGCGGTTGCCTTCCGGAGCGTTCGAGCGTAATGCCGGGGAGTCGTAGCGCAGGTAGGGGGAAAGCAGCACGTACTTGTCGAATTGTTCATCCGCGGGCAGGTCGGCCGCCAGCCGCAGCGCGAAACCTCCTCCCGACGAGAATCCAACGAGCGTGCGCTCGGCAGCGGGATACTTCTTCCGCAGGACATCTGCCAGGTCGGCGATGTCGTCGTCGAGCTGCCCGATGTAGGCGATGTCGCCGTGGGGGAGATTGGCACCATGCCCGCGGATATCCGGTACGACGACGGACACGTCGGCGCGCTGCAGCGCGAGCGCGAGCAAATGCATGTCGGTGCTGTTGCCGGCGGAACCATGGATCAAGACGGCGACCTGGCGATCACCGGCCGGGTACGCTCGATAGGCGAGCTGCGCACCGTCCCGGGCGCGATATCGCTCGACGCTTGGCAAGCCGCGCGTAGCCATCGTCGCGAACGCCGAGGTGATGGCATTCATCGGCGGCGGCGGCTTGGCCGTCCCGAACACGAGCAATCCGGCCATCACCAGTCCGGCGATGCCGATCGGTACCAGAATTCCAGCAGCATAGCGTTTCATGTCGATGCCCTTTGGTATGCGATCCGGGAGGCGGACATCCGCATCCGATGAGAGTGAGCATCTATCGATCTGCGGCGCCATTGCCGTCGATGATGGCGCGCAGGTATTCGACATGCTGCGCAAATGCCCTTCGGCCCGCGCGGGTGATCGACACCCGGGTGCGCGGCTTTTTTCCCTCGAAGTCCTTCTCCAGCGACACGTAGCCCGCCTGTTCGAGGGTGGACAGGTGCGCGCCCAGGTTGCCGTCAGTCGCCTCGATGGTCGCCTTCAGCCGCGGAAACTCGATCGCGTCGCGCGGGGGCAATGCATTTAGGGTCGCCATGATCTTCAGGCGCAGCTGCTGATGGATGATCTCGTCCGGGTCGGGCGACATGTCAGACCCGCCGGAACCAGAGCCCGGTGCAGACCAGGGCACCACCGCCGACCAGCGCCATCCAGAGATTGAAGTGCTGCTGCAAGAGCTCGTAGCCCGCCATGGTCAAGCCGGCGACGACCATGCCCACCACGGCCCACCTCGCCCCCTTCCAGATTCCGGCGAGCACATAGAGAAACGAGACGAGCAGGGCCGGAAACGCGGCGAACTGCGCGTCGTGCCTGGGTTGCAGGATCGCGTAGGTGAGCAGCATGAACGCCACGGTGGACCCGACGACCGCAAGATAGCGCCGGCCATCGTCGGCGACGATGCCCCGGTCCGCCGCCGCCCTGCCGAGCAGGTAGCCGCCCAGCGTTCCGCCAGCGGTGAGCGCAATCCAGCAGGGCAGGGCCTGTGCAGGGAAGGCTTCGGTAAAGCCGTACCCGACGAACCAGATCGCGCCCCAGAGAAGGAAGTGGGGCGCACCGAGCTCGTAGCCGCGCAGGACAAAGGCACGTCGCTGGGCGCGCTCGATGTCGAGCATCGCTTCGGTCGCTTGCTGCGGAGAAATCGACATGGCCGGTCCTTGGAGTGCTTGCGTGTTTGTCGAGAACTCGCAGAGTACTCTGTGACACAGAGCTAGTCAAGGGCCGAATCCTGAAGGGGAGCGCAGCGGCACCGACAACCGCACGGTCTTCGACGCCGCCAGTCATGGATGCAACCTACGACACGTCGAGCAGCTCGATGTCGAATAGCAAGGTCGCATTGGGCGGGATCACGCCTCCCGCGCCGAAGTCGCCATAGCCCAGGGCGGGCGGAATTATCAGCCGTCGTTTGCCGCCGATACGCATCCCCACGACGCCCTCGTCCCATCCGGCAATCACGCTACCCTGGCCCAGCGCGAAGCCGAAGGCTTGCTGCCGGTCGTGGCTGGAATCGAATTTGGCTCCCGGCTCGCCGTCGGTGCCAGGCAGCCAGCCGGTGTAATGGACCAGTACATCCTTGCCGAATGCCGCCGGATCGCCGGTACCCAGAACAAGGTCCTCGATTTGCAATCCGCTCGGGGTGGTTCTGAGCATCGACGTTCTCCGCTGGTTCGTGGGGTGGGAGCCGTAAGACACGATGATAAGGCTGCGGAGGCTTGGCATTGGGCCGTAATTTGCATAGATTCCTTCCGGTCGACTCTGACCCGGGCCCAAGCGTGCCAGCGAACCTTGAACTTGCCATCCGACATGCATGCCGTCCTGCGGCGATCTCGCGCGGGAAATCCAAGCAAAATGCGCTGGTCAAGATCGCCGGCGCCGTACTGATTCTCGCGTCCGCCTCCGGGGGTATCGCTGCACCGCTTGCCGATGCGGTTTTCCTGCACGGCAGCATCCATACGGAAGATGCCGATCGGCGCGTCGTTCAAGCGCTGGCGCTGCGTGGCAATACCATCGTGGCACTGGGAACCGATGAAGAAATTAAGCGTTACGTCGGGGAAGGAACGCATGTTGTCGATCTGGATGGGCACACGGTATTGCCCGGTCTCATAGATGCGCATATCCACCCGGCGGAAAGTTCGCTCGATCTGGGGAAGTGCAACGTCCACGACCAATTGATGTCGGTGGCGCAACTCAAGGCTGCCATCAAGTCTTGCCTCGAGGCCAAGCCCGGGGACCGCGAACGCTGGTTCGAGGTGGTGGAGATAAATTCGACCGGTCTTGCGCTCTCGCTCGCCGACCTGGACTCGATGCTTCGAGATCGACCGCTGTTGCTGATGGATTCGGCCGGGCACACCGCTTGGGCGAATTCGGCCGCGCTCAAAGCCGCGTCCATCACGGCACAGACCAAGGACCCCGCCGGTGGAATCATCGAACGCGACGCGCAAGCTCACCCGACCGGCACGCTCCGTGATGAGGCGTTTTACCTCGTCCAGCGGGCGCGCCCGGCGGCGAGCTTGGCGTTCGAGACCGCGCAACTCGAGCGCGCACTCGCGATGATGCGCGCCGATGGCATCACCTCCGTGCAAGACGCGATGGTCAACGAGCATTTCATGCGTTTATACAAGAACCTGTACGACGCCCATCGCCTGGACATGCGGGTGCGCGGCTCGTTCGGCCTGTCGCCCGGACTCCGGGATCCGACGCTCTCGGCCGGTGAACTGATCAGGCAAGCGAGCGCCTTTCGGGACAAATGGGCCGTTGACCCGGATTTTCTGCGTGCCGATGCCGTCAAGATTTTCGCCGATGGCGTGATCGAGTACCCGGCGCAGACCGCATCGCTGCTGATGCCGTACCTGAACGCAGATGGCCACCCGTCCACGAATCGCGGCCCCACCTACTTGCCGCAGGACAAGCTGAACGCGGTCATTGCCGCTGCCGATGCTGCAGGCTTTACCGTCCACGTCCACGCGATAGGCGATCGTGCTGTCCGATCCACGCTCGATGCCTTTGCGTATTCGCGTGCGCGACAACACGCCACGGACAACCGCGACCAGATCGCGCACCTGGAGCTCGTCGATCCCGCGGATTTCGCGCGGTTTGCGCAGCTCGATGTGATCGCCAATTTTCAATTCCTGTGGTTCGAGCGGGATCCCTACATCGAAACCGGCACGATCGCCTACCTTGGTCCCGAGCGTTCGCAGCACCTCTATCCGGCCCGATCGCTGCTGGACGCCGGCGCGCGCATCGCCGCCGGCAGCGACTGGAGCGTGAGCAGTTTCAATCCGTTCGAGGCGATCGAGCGTGCCGTCACGCGTGCCAGCGAAAAGGGGGCCGCGCCGCTGCTGATCGAACAAGCGATCCCGCTCGCCGTTGCCGTCGATGCCTACACGATCAACGCCGCCTACGCGCTGCACCAGGAAAGAACGACGGGCAGCCTGGAGCCCGGCAAGCGGGGCGACTTCGTCGTGCTCGATCGCGACATCTTCGTCATCGATCCCTTTCAAATACACGATACGAAGGTGCTGGCGACTTACCTTGACGGACGTGAGGTCTACGCGTCGCACGCGCACTAGCATTGAGCTCACGAACGCATCCGGAGTGCCCCAAGGGACTGCATCGAGATCCTTGCAGCAGCACAATGCCCAATGCCGGTGCGAATCTTCAATGCGCGGACCCGCGGCTCCATTCTTCTAAGTATCTGAAAGTTAAGCAAAAAACGTGAAGATCCGCGCCATCGGGGGCGACGGCACATCATTTGCAGCGCCTGTCATTGCGAAGCGGGTCCGGGGTGGCGCCCGGCCCAAGGCCGGATGC
>Ga0116231_10001011_pt1 | contig 55326 bp, 57 predicted proteins | sample S1TSphgellanicum_2_FD_89695 | JGI IMG/M metagenome (GOLD analysis project Ga0116231, IMG submission 89695) | Host-associated microbial communities from peat moss isolated from Minnesota, USA - S1T2_Fd - Sphagnum magellanicum MG | ecosystem: Host-associated > Plants > Peat moss > Unclassified...
ACCCCTTGTCTTCGGCCTTGACGGTGGCCCAGGCCAGGGCGGTGCTGGACGATATCGGGGCGGACGCGATCAAGACCGGCATGCTGGGAGATAAGGCGCTGATCGAAGCGGTGGCGGACGTGATCGCAGGCTCCGGAATTGCGGCCGTGATCGATCCGGTCATGATCGCCAAAGGGGGCGCGGCTCTGCTTCAGCCCTACGCGGTTCAGGCGCTCGCCGATGCGCTGATTCCCCTGGCCGCCCTTTTGACGCCCAACGCGCCTGAAGCGGCGGCCTTGACCGGCAGGCCCGTCATGACGACCGATGATCTGCGCCGCGCAGGCGCATGGCTGATTGAACGGGGCGCGGGCGCCGTTTTGATGAAGGGCGGCCACATTCCGGGCGACCGGGTCGTCGATCTTCTGATTACGCCCGTGTCCGAAACCAGGTTTGAAGCCGGCCGAATCGAAACGCGGCACACCCACGGAACCGGGTGCACCCTGGCCTCCGCCTGCGCCGTCGGTCTTGCGCAGGGCCATACGCTCGAGCGGTCGGTGGCGCGGGCGCACGCCTATGTACAGGAGGCGATCCGCCGGGCGCCCGGCCTTGGCCGGGGCCACGGCCCGCTCGACCATGGCTGGACCTTACGCGATAGGTAGGGATGACGCCTTTGCCGCCCCCGAACCTTCAGCCGCTCAGCGACGCCGACCTGGCGGAGCACCTGGCCATTTTAATCTCTGGCTCGCCGACCCTTATGCACGTCTTGAGAACGGCCCGGAGCCTTGATCTTCCCGATTGGCGTCTGTTTTCCGGGGCGCTCTACCAGACCGTCTGGAACGCCCTCACCGAACGGGAGGCTGACTACGGTATCAAGGACTATGACATCGGTTACTTCGATCCCGATACGCGCTGGGATGCCGAGGACGCGGTGATCAAGCGCGCCGCCGCCGCCTTCGAGCCCGCCCTTGCCCGCAAGGTTGAAGTCCGCAACCAAGCGCGTGTCCATCTCTGGTTTGAGGATAGGTTTGGCGAAGCCTATGCGCCCCTGACGCGAACTGACGACGCCTTAGGGCGGTTTATCTGTCCAGCCTTCGCCATAGGCGTGCGACTAGAGGACGGCGATGCCGTAACGGTGTCAGCGCCCTTCGGCCTTGGCGACCTTTTCACGATGCGGCTTCGCCGCAATCCGTCCCGCGTCATCTCGGATGAGGCTTTCACGCGGGTGACCGCGTCGCTGAAAGCGCGCTGGCCTGAACTCGAGATCCTCGGCGATCCCGGTTAGTTTGCACGGGGCGGGGGGGGCCATGCAAACGGGGCCGAAGCGTCGACGCTCCGGCCCCGAGGTTGGCTCAGAGCCGGATCACCAGCAATGACGATGATGATGGCGATAGCTGCAGTGCAGGTGATGGTGATGATGCCAGGGGCCCGCGGCGGCCAGGCTCGGCGCGGCGACAGCCGCGAGGGCCAGGCTGGCGGCCAGGGCGGCGAAGATGGTCTTCATGGAAGTCCTCGTCATAAGAGCGTTGCGGTTGATGTCGTCACAGAATGGCTGAAACGGCTCTGCCGTTCCCGTCGCACGACCCGATCGCTGTTCCGCGTCAAGTCGTCACAGATAAAAGCGCCAGCAGCGTCGCCAGGGCATGACCGCAACCCTTCAAATCGGTGAGGCGTTCCGCGCGGCGGCCTGGACTTGTCTTGCCGGCGATGATGTGGGCGCACGCCGCAGTTCCCCCTCGTGCGCCCTCCTCCACGTCCACGTTCAGAGGCGTGACCGCCTGGCGTTCAGCGCTTGGCGACGGACGCGGCTTTCACCGGGCGTTCATCTCGTCCCGCCTCGCCTTACAGATCCGCCAGAATTCGTGAGTTGCATTGCAGCACGAAATGCCGTTTCTCCGCCGCGGGCCACGCCCTCCCAACGGGGCGCAGCCCATCTGCAAGGATGGGAGACAACATGCAGACGACGCTTTCGCCCTCTGTGGCGACCAAGCCAGCTATGCGCCCTGCGCGTCCGGAGTTTTCGTCTGGACCCTGCGCCAAACGTCCCGGCTGGAGCCCTCAGGCCCTTTCCAACGCCGTCCTCGGACGTTCGCACCGCTCCAAGCCCGGCAAGGCGAGACTTCAGGAATGCATCCAAAGGATGCGCGCGGTGCTGGAAGTTCCAGACGATCATGTGATCGGCATCGTTCCAGGCTCTGACACCGGCGCAGTCGAGATGGCCATGTGGTCGATGCTCGGGCCGCGCCCGGTGCAGGTCCTGGCCTTCGAGAGCTTTGGCAAGGACTGGGCGAGCGATGCGCTCAAGCAGCTGAAGCTTGCCGACTGCGCCGTGCTGGACGCGCCCTATGGAGACCTGCCCGACCTCGACAAGGTTCGGCCGGACGCGGACCTCGTGTTCACCTGGAACGGCACCACCTCGGGCGTGCGCGTGCCGAACGCCGACTTCATCGCCGCCGACCGCACCGGCCTCACCCTCTGTGACGCCACCTCGGCCTGTTTCGCCCAGACGCTCGACTGGGCCAAGCTCGATGTGGTCACCTTCTCCTGGCAAAAGGCGCTGGGCGGAGAAGCCGCCCATGGGGTCCTGATCCTCGGGCCACGCGCCGTAGAGCGGCTCGAGACCTATACCCCGCCCTGGCCCATGCCCAAGCTCTTCCGCATGACCAAGGGCTCCAAGCTCAATGGCGAGATTTTCGAAGGCGCCACCATCAACACGCCCTCTATGCTCTGTGTGGAGGATGCGATCGACGCTCTGAAGTGGGCGGCCGACGCAGGCGGCCTCGCCGAGATGCGCCGGCGCGCCGACGCCAACCTTCATGTCCTGGCGAGCTGGGTTGAGCGAACGCCTTGGGTCGAGTTTCTCGCGGCGCGGCCGGCGATCCGGTCAAATACCTCCGTGTGCCTCAAAGTGGTCGATCCCAAGGTGGCGGCCCTGAGCCCGGACAGTCAGGCTGATTTCTCCAAGAAGCTCGCCAGCCTCCTTGAGAAAGAAGGCGTCGCCCTCGACATCGGCGGCTATCGCGACGCGCCTCCGGGTCTCAGGCTCTGGTGCGGCTCGACGGTCGACACCGCAGACGTCGACGCCCTGACGCCCTGGCTCGACTGGGCCTTTGTCACCGCCCGGGCCGAGCTCGGCTAGTTAGCCTCCCCCGGCCGATATCCGGGCAAGGCGCGCGCCTCAGCAGCGGCCGCCGAGCCTTCATACTCATTCAGGATCAAACCCATGCCCCGCGTGCTGATCGCCGACAGCCTCTCCCCCGCCGCCCTTAAGATCTTTCAGGACAGGGGTGTGGAGGCCGACACCAAAACCGGTCTGAAGAAGGACGAACTCCTGACCATTATCGACCAGTACGACGGCCTGGCGGTCCGCTCGGCGACCAAGGCGGACAAGGATGTGATCGCCGCGGCCAAACGGCTCAAGGTCATCGGCCGCGCCGGGATCGGCGTCGACAACATCGACATTCCCGCCGCGACCGCCAAGGGCATCGTCGTGATGAACACCCCCTTCGGCAATTCGATCACGACCGCCGAACACGCTGTGGCGATGATGTTCGCCCTCGCCCGCCAGCTGCCCGCCGCGGATGTCTCCACTCAGGCCGGAAAGTGGGAGAAAAACCGCTTCATGGGCGTGGAGCTCTACGCCAAGACCCTTGGGATCATCGGCTGCGGCAATATCGGGTCGATCGTCGCGGACCGCGCCAATGGCCTGCGCATGAGGGTGATCGGCTATGACCCCTTCCTCACCCCCGAGCGAGCTGTGGAGATCGGGGTCGAGAAGGTGGAGCTCGACGAGCTCCTCGCCCGAGCTGACCTGATCACCCTGCATACCCCGCTGACGGACAAAACCCGCAACGTCCTCTCGGCCGAAGCCCTGGCCAAGACCCGCAAAGGCGTCCTGATCGTCAATTGCGCCCGGGGCGGCCTGGTGGACGAAGTCGCCCTTAGGGCCGCCCTGGAGACAGGCCAGGTCGGCGGCGCCGCATTCGACGTCTTCACCACCGAGCCGGCCACCGATAATGTCCTCTTCGGGGCGCCAAACTTCATCGCCACGCCTCACCTCGGCGCATCGACGGAAGAGGCTCAGGAAAACGTCGCCCTTCAGGTCGCCGAGCAAATCGCCGACCTGCTTTTGACCGGCGCCATCAGCAACGCCCTGAACAGCCCATCGGTCTCGGCCGAAGAGGCGCCGAAGCTAAGACCCTTTGTCGCCCTTGCCGAGAAGCTGGGCGCCTTCGCCGGCCAGATGGTCGACACCGGCCTGTCGGCCGTGGACATCGCCTTCGTGGGCGAAGTCTCCAAGCTCAACGTGGCGCCCCTGACGTCCGCGGCGCTGGCAGGGGTTCTGCGCCCGGCCTTGGCGGAGATCAACATGGTCTCCGCGCCCGCGGTGGCCAAAGCCCGAGGGATCACGGTCACGGAGAGCAAACAGGAGGTCTCCCCCGTCTACGACAGCCTGATCCGGATCACCGTCACGACAAAAGACGGAGCGCGCGCCTTCGCGGGCACAGTGATCGGCGCGGTTCCGCGGGTTGTAGAAATCAAGGGGATGGAGCTCGATGCGCCCTTCGCACCGGCCATGCTCTACATCAACAACCTCGATAAACCGGGCTTCATCGGCGCCCTCGGGGGCCTGCTCGGCGACGCTGGGGTGAACATCGCCACCTTCAATCTTGGCCGGACCGCGTCGGGCGGGGACGCCATCGCCCTCGTGGGCGTCGATCAGACCCCGAGCGGCGACACCTTAAAGGCGATTGAAGCCCTGCCGCATGTGAAAGAAGCCCGGGCGCTGGCGTTCTAGTCGCTCTCTGAGCGAGCGATCCTACCGGCGCGCCAGAAAGCGCACCCTGACCGGCGCGCCGCGATCAAAGCTCAGCCACATCCAGACAGAGTCGCCAGGAAGGATGGCCCGCTTCAGGGTCATGACCATCAGGTGCAGCCCGCCGGGCTGAAAGCGGATCGAGCGATGGGGCGCCACCACCACCGCGCCGGCGCGTCGCATCTGCATCACCCCGTTCACAAGTCTGCTTTCATGAGGCTCGACCGTTTCGGCGCAGTCGCAGCGAACCCCGGTCAAGCGCAGGGGGCGATCGGCGGCGCTGACGAGGGTCATGTAGGCTGCGGTGATGGGCTGACCGGGCGCGGCCGGGCGAATGAAGGCGTCGCGCACGGCGATGGGCGCCGACGCTGAGGCGGCGCCGAGCGGCGGCGCCAACGCCAAAAGCCCGAGGGCGGCGATCGCGGCCGGCTTCATGGCCTCGGCGTCCAAAACCCGACCATAGACCGGGTTTCGGCCAGGATCGGAGCGGCGACGGTCCTCGCGCGCTCTGCGCCATCCAAAAGCACCCGGTCGACCTCGGCAGGATCGGCCATCAGCCGGCGCATCTCGCCTGTAACCGGGCCGAGGGTCTCAACCGCCAAGGCCGCAAGCGCCGGCTTGAAGACGCCAAATCCGCGGCCTGCGAATTCGGCGAGAACCTCAGCCTTGGTCTGATCCGAAAGCGCCGCGTAAATCCCGATCAGATTGTCGGCTTCCGGACGGGCCTTCAGGGCCTCGAGGGTGTCCGGCAGGGGCGCCGGGTCGGTCTTCGCCTTGCGGATCTTCGAGGCGATGGCGTCCGCATCATCCAATAGGTTGATGCGCGAAAGGTCCGACGGATCGGACTTGGACATCTTGGCCGACCCATCGCGAAGGCTCATCACCCGCGTCGCCGGGCCTTGGATCACCGGCTCAGGCAAGGGGAAGAACCCCGGCGCTTTGAAGTCATTGTTGAACTTCTGGGCGATGTCGCGGGTCAGCTCCAGATGCTGCTTCTGGTCCTCGCCGACCGGGACATGGGTCGCGCGATAAAGGAGGATGTCGGCCGCCTGAAGCACAGGATAGGTATAAAGCCCAACCGAGGCGCGCTCTTTGTGCTGGCCTGATTTTTCCTTGAACTGGGTCATCCTGTCGAGCCAGCCGAGGCGGGCGACACAGTTGAAGATCCAGGCCAGCTCCGCATGCTCGCGCACCGAAGATTGCGGAAAAATCGTCGAGCGCGACGGGTCGAGGCCAGAGGCGATATAGGCGGCGGCGATCTCGCGGGTCTGCCCCGCCAGCAACCTCGGGTCCTGCCAGACGGTGATGGCGTGAAGGTCCGCCACAAATACGAAGGTCGGCGCGGAATCCTGCATTTCCACAAAGCGTTTCAACGCTCCGAGATAGTTGCCAAGATGAAGGCTGCCGGAGGCCTGGATGCCGGAAAGAATGCGCTTGGGCCCGGCGTAGGCGGCGGGAAGGTCGGTCATGGGGGCGTTCCAGGGATCGGGCGCCCGGATCCTCGCCGGGCATGGAAAAGACAGAGGCTCCTCAGGCGCAAAGCCCGCGCCATCGCCGCGCCAAGGATCCGATCTCTGCGATATGCGCCATGGCCGGAGGCTCTAAGCCCTGACGCGGCGCGCGGCAAGACCGGCGCTCCGCCGTCCGGCGCCGAACCGCCCGGCCCAGCGTCCGGCCGACGCGGGCTTACCCGGGATCAAAGCCGCCGCCTTCGGCAGGCTGAAGCGCAGCCGCCTTGGGCTGACGGCGCAGAGCGGTCCGGATCTCCCTCGGCGTGATCGCCCTTAGAGCCAAAAGCAAGGCGAAGTAGACCACAAAGCCGAGTGAGGCGGCTGCGCCGAGCGCGAGCTCCTTTCGATGAAACAGGGAGGGCTGGTAATAAGGCCGCGCCCAAGAGGCGAGGCCGAGCAGGGCCCCAAGGATCAGCGCCGCCGCCACGATCTTCGCGAGGCGCCCAAGCGCCTCGTCTCCCAACATATAATGGCCCCGTTTGGCCAGGGCGTCGGTCATCTGAAATACGTTGAGCCAGGCGGCGGCGGCCGTGGCTGCAGCGATGCCCTCAAAACCGACGAACCTGAACAGCACGATCCCAAGCAAGATGTTGGCCGCGACCGAAACCAGGGCGAAGCGCATGGGCGATCGGGTGTCCTTCCGCGCGAAAAAGGCGGGCGCCAGAATTCGGGCCAAGACAAAGGCCGGCGTACCCCAGCCGTAGTGAAACAGCGCCCGCGAGGTCTGTTCGGCGTCAAAGACGTGAAAGGCGCCGCGCTGGAACAGTCCGTCGATCAGAAAGAAGGGCATGGCGATCAGGGCCGCTGCGGCGGGCAGGGTCAGAGCCATGGCGAAGACGATGGCCTGGTCCATCGCGTCTTGCGCGTCCGCATCATCCTGGCGGTGCACCGCCGTGGACAGGCGCGGCAAGAGGGCGACGCCGATCGCCACGCCGACGAGGCCGAGGGGCAGCTGGTAGAGGCGGTCGGCCACCGCCAGCCACGAGCGTGCGCCGTTCACGAACCCGGCAAGGATACTCGAGATCAGGATATTGATCTGGGTGACGGACGCGGCGATGGCGCCGGGCACAGCCAAGGCGATCAGGCCGCGGATCTCGGGGGTCAACCGGGGAAGTCGGATGTCGACCCGCGCCCCCGACCTGCGCACGCCCCACCATAGCAGAGCCGCCTGGGCGACGCCCGCGCCAAGGGCGCCGACTGAGGCGGCGATCGCCGCGCTTTCCGGCGTCCTCTGCGGCAGCACGGTGACGAGCGTGCCGACATTCAGCAAGGCCGGTGCGATCGCCGAGACCACGAACCGCCCGCGCGCATTGAGCACCCCTGAAAGGTGGGCGTAGATCGCCATACAGGGCAGATAGGGCATCGTGATCTGGGTCAGCAGGACCGCAAGCTTGTATTTGGCCGGCTGATGGATGAACCCCGGCGAAATGATCGCCATCAGCCAGGGCATCGTCGCCTGGGCCAGAAGGGTGAGGACGATGGTCGCGGCGGCGAGCGTGGCCATCGCGTCGGCGGCGAGGATGTCGGCGACCTCTTCGCCATCCCGCTCCAGGGACTTGGCGTAGGCCGGGACGAAGGCCGCCGCGAAAGCGCCCTCGGCGAAGATGCGGCGGAAGAGGTTCGGGAACATCAGCGCCGTATTCCAGGCGTCGGCCGCGATGGTTGCGGAGGCGCCCATCGCCGCCGTCACCGCAAGGTCCCGCGCGAAACCGAGAAGGCGGCTGATCAAGGTCATCCCCGAATAGATCATCGAGGACCGGACGAGACTGCGCGGCGCCGGCAATACGCTCCGTCCCTCTACGATTGGAGGCGCAATCATAGATTCGGACAGACCATCGTCCGCCTCTGGCGCATCCTGGCCAGGCTGATCGATCGGCGGCTGTGTGGCGTCGGTCACAGAGATGGGCTTTCCTGGGCGTCTTGGATGGGGCGAGCCCTAGGCCTTTTTGGATCGTGGAGAACCCCTGAGCGCAGGGCGACCCGGATCGGGACTGAATGGACGCTTGCGTTCCCGAAGGGCCGGGCGCAGCCTCCGGCTTGAGCCGCCCTGCGCCGTCGTCCGGTTCATCTGGCCGCAAACGGCCAGGGTTCAGCTCCAAATTCAGCCACGTCGGCCACGAGGGCGTCGGCGGCGAGGCGAACGATTTGTTCGCCCTTCTGCGGGCTCGCCTGGCCAGGATCCGAGCCCATCCGGCCGTCGGCATAGCGCGCCCGAAAATCGGCCGCCTCGCGGATCGGACCGGTCGGGGCGATCCGAGGCGCATAGTTGGCGCTTTTGATCGCCTCCGGGTAGGCGAATTGGGTCACGGCAATCTCCGACGGCGTGGCGTGCGAACCGTGGCCGGTCGGGAACAGCTGCGTACAGAGCGCGCTGACGCCGCGCAGGTCCCACCAGTTGCGCAGCTTAAGGGCATAGCCGCGGGGTTTTCCTTGCCAACTGGCTTCGGAGTAGATCTCCGAGAACGCCGCCTCGATCGTGGCGACATTGCCGCCGTGGCCGTTAAGAAAATAAATCCGTTCAAACCCGTGCGCCGCCAGACTGACGGTCCAGTCGCGCAGGGCGGCGATCATGGTCGAAGGACGAAGGCTGATCGAGCCTGGAAAGCCCAGGTGGTGCTGGGCCATGCCGACGTTGAACGTCGGCCCGACCAGAACCTGGTCGCCGCCGGCCGCATGCCGGTGCGCATGGTGGGCGATGATTTCCGGGCAGAGCCAGTCGGTGCCGAGCAGGCCCGTGGGTCCGTGTTGCTCATTGGAGCCGATGGGAATCACCACGGTCTTGGAGCGCTTCAGCTGGTCTTCGATCTCCGGCCAGGTCGACAGGGCAAGCAGCATTTAGAGGTCATGCTCCATAAGGATGTTCAGCCGATCTCATCGGGGAGGCCGACCATATGAAACCCGGCGTCGACGTGGATCACTTCTCCGGTGGTCGAGCGGCCGAGATCGGACAGGAGCCACAGAGCGCAGCCCGCCACGCCCTCAGGCGCCGTGTCCTCGCGAAGGGGGGACCACTGGCGCCCCTGGCTGATCATGCTGCGCCCCCCCGATATGCCGGCGAGGGAAAGGGTGCGAATAGCGCCCGCGCTGATCGCATTGACCCGTATGCCCTTCGGACCAAGGTCGCGGGCGATATAGCGCGTGGACGCCTCTAGCGCCGCCTTCGCCACACCCATGACGTTGTAGTTGGGGATCACCCGCTCGGATCCGAGATAGGTAAGGGTGAGCATGGATCCGCCGGGCGGCATCATCGGCGCGGCGCGGCGCGCAGCGTCGACGAAGGAAAAAGCGGAAATATCAAGGGCGTGCGCAAATCCGGCCCGCGTGGTGTTTTCGATGAACGACCCCTGGATATGATCGCGATCCGCGTGAGCGATAGCGTGCACGAGAAAGTCTATGCGCCCGTCGAACACCTCGCCAAGGGTCCTGAACGCCGCGTCCATGCTCTCGTCGGAGGCCACGTCTGCGATGATGAAGTGCTTTACGCCGAGGGCGTCGCCGAGGGGCCTCACGCGCTTGTCCATAGCCTCGACATAGGTGAAGGCCATCTCGGCGCCCTGGGCGGCGAGCTGGGACGCGATCGCATAGGCGATGGAATTGTGATTGGCGACGCCCATCACGACCCCGCGCTTGCCCTTCATAAGATCGCCTTTCGGCAGGCTGATGTCCTCGTCGGCCACGCGGGGTCTCCCTTAAGGCTCTGCAGGCGCTCGTTAACCAAACCGCCGCTAGTCTCTTAGGGGCTTGCTATCAGGCGGCGGCGGCGCACGCAAAGGCGGCGGCGTCCCTTGGGTTCGACGCCCCTTGGCTTCGGTGATTAAGGTTCGGGGAGAGGCGCGTGCGGCGGCTCCTGGTGATTAGTCTGCTGCTCGGCCTGTCGGCATGCGCCAGCCGTCCCATCCATGGGCTCCAGCCAGAGCGGGGCGTCGTCTATCCTCCGGATCTTCCCCGCGGCTGGTCGGGCGCCTGCGAGGAACCGCAGACGGCGCGTCAGGCTGCGCGGCTGAATGCAGGATCGATCGACACCTTGCCCGTTGCGCCCTTCGGCCACACCGAGACCGGATGGCGCAGCTATGCGCCGCTCACCGCCTACGAGGCCGGAACGCGCTGCCCGCCGGAGACGCCCGGGTTCGCTGAAGCCCTCGCCCGGTGGAAGGCGGCGCACGGGCTGGCCTATGACGGGGCCATGGACGATCAGACCCTCTCCGTCCTGAAGGGCGTCTGGCAAGAGCGGCGACCGTTTCTGATGGCGCGCGTGCGAAAGGAGCCCTGCCCTAATCCTCCGCCATCCGAGGCGCTGATGCAGGTTCGCCCGGAGGAAAGTCACTACGGCAAGCCGATTCTGGTGCGCGCCGACGTCTTGACCGCCTATCGCCGCATGGCCGCCGAAGCCCGGCGCGCCCTGCCGGAACTGGCCGCCGACCCCAGGCTTCTGACCATTTTCTCTGGGTTTCGGTCACCCGAATACGACCTTGCTCAGTGCGTGGCCCAGGGGGGCTGCAACGGCGTGACCCGCGCTGGCGCCTGTTCGGCGCACCGCACGGGCGCGGCCCTGGATCTTGTGCTCGGCAATGCGCCCGGCGCACGGGTCGATACCGCTTCGGACGCAAACCGCCTCTATCTGTCAAGGACCCGGCTCTACCAGTGGCTGGTGTTCAACGCGGGCAGGTACGGGTTCGTGAACTATCCGTTCGAGCCCTGGCACTGGGAGTGGGCAGGCCCAGAGCCTTAACCGGCCGAATGCAGGAAGGCGCGCGCGATGAGCGCCTGGGCCGCCCAATAGAACCACCAGACGGCGAGGTCGGCAGGGAGGTTAGGGCCGCCGCCCCGGAACAGGCGGACAGCCAGAATGGCGTCCGAAATCATGAACAGAACCGCCCCGATCATGGCCGCCGAGCGCGTCCAGGGCAGGGTGAAGGCCATGCTCACCATCATCACGATCACCGCGACATAAATCGCCACCGCTTCGCGCATGCGCCCAAACCCGGTCCAAAGGGTGGTGAGGATCCCAAAGGCGGCGGCGGCGGCGGCGGCGGCCAGGACGACCCTTGGGAACTGGATCAGAACGCCCAGACCCAGGCTGTTGTGGGCGAACAGCGCCACGTAGAGCAGATGGGCGACCAGGAAGGCGCCAAGGCCGAACGGGAGCCAGCGCTTTGGCTCGCCCGCCATGAAGGCGTCCCCGGCCGCTGAGAGCAGCAAAGGCAGGGTCAAAAGCCAGGGTCCGCCCAGAACCATGGACACCGCGGCGATTGAGGCGACCGCGCCCGTCTTGATCAGGGTTCGGGGCGCGCTGACGGGCTTGGTGAGAAGCACAAAGCCGTAGACCGCGGCAGCCAGGATGGACAGACCCGAGAAGACATCCGCGCCCCTTCCCGCGTCCACCCTCAGCTCCGCGCCATCCGAGCGATAACCGCGCGCGCCTGATCGCGATGGCGCGGCCGCACCGAACGCCGGGCGAGGGCGAGAGCGGCGGCGATCACCGCCGCTTCATCCGCGACAAGCAGACCCGGAATCGGCAGGCGCCTGGGTCGAAAGGGCTTTGGCAGGACGAACCAGGCCAGGGCGGCCAGGAGCAGAGCCTTGGTCGAGGCGGGCGTCTCCTTGTCGAGGGCGCAGAACCAAAGGGCCGCCGCGTCCTCCGCAAACGGGACGCGCGCGGCCAACCGGCGAATCTTTGGCCAGAATCCTCGACTGACGAGGCTTGCGTTGACGCGCACGGCATAGGGCACAAGAGCCGCCGACGCCGGCGACGGCTCCAGCCCCAGGCCCACATCGGGCCCAAGACCCATCTCGGGAGAGTGTTTGGCTTCCTCGCTCACGCTCGCTAAACCCTAGCCGACCCTTCAACCCTAAATCATAAGCGCGGGAAATCGCCCATGAAACTTTCTTCCGACATCGCCGCCGTCGTCACCGGGGGCGCCTCGGGCCTCGGCGAGGCCACCGCCCGCGCCCTGGCCGCACACGGCGTCAAGGTCGCCATCTTCGATATGAACGAAGAGAAGGGCGAGGCTGTGGCCAAAGACATAGGCGGGGTGTTCTGCAAGGTGAATGTCACCTCCGACGCCGACGTCGACGCCGGCTTCGCCAAGGCGCGGGCCGCTCATGGTCAGGAACGCGTCCTGGTCAATTGTGCGGGCACCGGAAACGCCGCCAAGACCGCGGGTCGGGATCGCAACACCGGCGAGATCAAGCATTTTCCCCTCGATGCGTTCAATATCATCATCCAGATCAACCTGATCGGCACCTTCCGCTGTATCGCAAAGTCGGCGGCCGGCATGCTGACCCTTGATCCCCTTGAGGACGGCGAGCGCGGCGCCATTGTCAATACGGCCAGCGTCGCCGCTGAGGACGGCCAGATGGGTCAGGCGGCCTATTCGGCCTCCAAGGGCGGGGTGGTCGGCATGACCCTACCCATCGCCCGCGACCTTGCCGCAGAGGGCATCCGGGTCAACACCATCCTGCCGGGCATCTTCAATACGCCCTTGATGAACGCCGCCCCCCCGCAGGTCAAAGAAGCCCTGGCCATGTCCGTGCCGTTCCCAAAGCGCCTCGGCAATGCGCCCGAGTACGCCTCGCTGGCCCTGGAGATGATTCAGAACGGGTATTTCAATGGCGAGGATGTGCGCCTTGACGGCTCGATCAGGATGGCGCCGCGCTGACGGTTACGGCTCCGGGCCGGTCCAAGACGACCGATCGGCCCGGTCGGGCGGGCCGATCTTTCGCAGCCGTCGGCAGAGCGACGGGCTTTGGGGGCGAAAGAGAGATCCTTCCCCCCCGCCGCGGCGGAGCGGCCGATCGCTGAAACCAGGCCGGCGGAACGGGGCTGCCCGTTCGTCGTTATCCTGCAAGGGCGTCGATGACGCTCGCCGGACGGAGGCGCGCCATGTTGGGTTGGGCTATACTCTTCTTTATCCTGGCCGTGGTCGCCGGATTTATGGGCTTTTTAGGCCTCGCCGGCGTCGCCGCCTCGATCGCCAAGGCGCTCTTCCTGATTTTCCTGGCGATGCTGGTGTTGAGCTTCGTCATCCGCGCCTTCCAGGGGCGCTCGGTGGTTTAAGCCGGAGCGCGGGTCACGGCGAAACGAGGGTCTCGTCGATCGCCTTGCAGGCCTCGATCAAACCCTGCACCGAGGCGACCGATTTGGTGAACATGGCTTTTTCCTCGTCGTTGAGGGTGAACTCGAGCACTTTTTCGACGCCGGCCGCGCCGAGCAAGGCCGGGACGCCGACGTACATGTCGCTGACCCCGTACTGGCCGTTAAGGTAAGCGGCGATCGGAAGAACGCGCTTCTCGTCTTTCAGATAAGCCTTGGCCATGGCGATGGCGCTTTCGGCCGGCGCGTAGAAGGCTGACCCGGTCTTCAGCAGCGCCACAATCTCTCCGCCGCCGCCGCGGGTGCGCTTGACGATGCCGTCAAGGGCGTCCTGGCTGAGCCATCCCTGGGCGACGAGCTCGGTCAACGGCAGACCGCCGACGGTCGAGTGCCTCACCATCGGCACCATGTCGTCCCCGTGCCCGCCGAGGGTCCAGGCGCGAATGTCTTGCACCGATACGCCGGTGGCTTCGGCCAGGAATAAGGCGAAGCGCGCGCTGTCGAGCACGCCCGCCATCCCGACCACCTTCTCTTTCGGAAGCCCTGAGAACACCTGAAGCGCCCAGACCATGGCGTCGAGCGGGTTGGTGATACAGATCACGAAGGCGTTCGGCGCATGCTGCTTGATGCCCTCGCCGACGGCCTTCATCACCTTGAGATTGATCCCGAGGAGGTCATCACGGCTCATGCCGGGCTTGCGCGGTACGCCCGCGGTGACGATGCAGACGTCTGCGCCCGCGATGTCCGCGTAGGCGTTGGCGCCCCTGAGATTGACGTCCGAGCCATAAACCGCCGTCGACTGGGCGATATCGAGGGCCTTGCCCTGCGGGACGCCCTCAGCGATATCGAACAGGATCACATCCCCGAGGCCCTCCCGGGCGCACACGTGGGCCAGGGTGCCGCCGATCATGCCAGAACCGATGAGGGCGATCTTCGCGCGGGCCATAGGGGGCGTCTCCGTTTGAATTCAGGGTAAAAAGTGGAGCGCGGTCTAGCCCTCGCACAGGCGGGCGGCAAGGGCGCAGCACGGCGTCCGGTGTTTAGACCGCCTCGAACTGATCGCCGAGATAGACCCGGCGCACTTCAGGATCGGCAAGCACGGCCTGCGGGGAGCCTTCGAACAGAACCTCGCCGGCGGAGATGATCGAGGCGCGGTCGCAGATGGCCAGGGTCTCGCGCACATTGTGATCGGTGATCAGGACACCGATGCCTCTGCCCTTAAGATAGGTGATCACCTGTTTGATGTCGGCGATCGCCAAAGGATCGATGCCTGCGAACGGCTCGTCGAGCAGCATGAAGGCGGGGTCTGACGCCAGGGCCCGGGCGATTTCGACCCGCCGTCGCTCGCCGCCCGAGAGGGCGGTGGCGCGCGCGCCCTTGAGCCGGCTTATATGAAGCTCCTCCAAGAGCTCATCGACGCGGGCGGCGGCCTTGCGCCGATCAGGCTCGTGCAACTCCACGACCGCCATGATGTTCTGCTCGACGCTCATCCCTCGGAAGATCGACGCCTCCTGCGGCAGATAGCCGATGCCGAGGCGGGCGCGCTGATACATGGGCTGGGCGGTGATGTCCTCGCCGTCGAGGTAGATCGAGCCATAATCGGCGGGAACCAGTCCCGTCACCATGTAAAAGCAGGTGGTCTTTCCGGCGCCGTTGGGCCCGAGCAGGCCGACCACTTCGCCCCGCGCCAGCCGCAGACTCACCGAGCGCACGACCGCGCGGCCGCGGAATGACTTGCCGACCGTGTCGACGAAGAGGCCCGCCGGAACGGCGCCAGAGCCAAGCGATGCGAGGGCGCTCACGGATGGGGCGCGGCGGGTTTGGGGCCGCCAGGCGCGCCCGGTGCGCCGGAGGCGGCTGGCGCAGTCCCGGGCTGGGCAGTCTGGTTTTGCGGATAGAGCACGGCCCGAACGCGCTGGGGAACGACCTTCCCCGGGGTTGAGGTGAGGACCTGATGGCCGGTCTTCTGCTCGATGACAAGCTTGTCGCCGGTGGCGACGTTTTTGTCCTGCACGACGACCACATTGCCGGTCAGGGTAATGGTGTCGCCGTCGGCGATGTAGGTGCCGTGGTCGCCAAGGGCCCGCTGGGTCGGGGTGGTGTAATGGACCGGACCCTCGGCCTCAATGCGTTCGACCTGGCCGACATCGGTCTGCGCGGCGCCCGGCGGCGGCTTGGGCGCATTGGGATCCTTCGGCGCATAGTAGACCGTGAGTTTGGGCGTCCTCAGGCGCGCCACCCCCTGAACCACCTCGACATTGCCCGTATAGACTCCGATCCGCACCTGCTGCTGGTAGTCGTAATTGTCCGACGTGACATCGATGGGCTCGTTGGACGCGCCGATGCCCCCCGGCTGGCCGGTCGCGCCCTTCTGGGGGGCGGCGGGAGCCGGGCCGGAGCCCAGAGCCGCCGCAGGGCTGGAGGCCGCCCCTGTCACGGCAAGACCCATGGCGGCCAGGCCGGGCGCGGCGAGCAGCGCGAGGCGGCGCATACGGCGGTTTCCTTTCATGCGGCAGGACCTTAGTGGCGGACGGCGTGCGGAACTAGATGGGTTAGGACATGGCCGGTCAAAACCGTGTGGCCGGTCTTGTCGTCGATAAAATAGGAATCGCTGACGGCGCGGCCGAGGGGCCCGTAGTCCTGGGTTCCGTCGTGGCCCTCCGCGGTGCTCTTTAGGGTGTCGACACGGGCGGTCGGGCTCTGGAAGTGATAGCCGAGCGCATCGGTCAGGGTCACCCCGCCCCAGAGATTGAGATAGTGGGAGTTTTCATCATAGAGGCCGCTGCGGCTGGCGCCGTGGACCTCCCCGCGCGTCAGCGTCTGCATCAGAAGTCTGGGTTCGGCGAGGGTCAGCCGCTCAGGGTGTTCGGCGTCGCGCACAGCCGATTGCGCCGTGACGATATAGGGCTGTCCGGTCTTGTTGCGGCCGTGGAACTCGGGATTGACCATGCGAATGGCGCCGCCCGGCCGTCCGGAAACATTGAGTTCCGACAGGGTCTTGAAGCCGACCCATCCAAGAAGACCGATCAGGGCCAGGACGATCAGCGTCGGCAGGGCCCCGCGCCAGAAATGGATGGCTATCGACCGCCGCCTCAAGGCGGCCAGAAGCCGGCGCGTGGCTTCAGGATCGCGCGTCCTGCGGGCGGGAGCAAGCGTGTCGGTCACGGCGGTCAGCTGTGGGCGAAGATGTCGACGTCCTCCCAGCCGGCCACATCGAGCAGGGCGCGGGCAGGCAGGAAGTCGAAACAGGCCTGAGCCAGGCCGGCGCGGCCCTCGCGCTCAAGCATCATGTCAAGCTTTGCCTTGATGGCGTGAAGATTGAGGACGTCTGAGGCGGCGTAGGCCTGCTGGTCCGGGGTCAGGGTCGCTGAGCCCCAGTCCGAACTTTGCTGCGCCTTGGAAATGTCGAGGCCGAGCAGCTCCTTGGTGACATCCTTCAGGCCGTGACGGTCCGTATAGGTGCGCGCCAGCTTGGAGGCGATCTTGGTGCAATAGACCGGCCCGGTGGCGATCCCAAGGTGCAGGGCGAACATGGCGATATCGAATCGTCCGAAATGGAAGATCTTAAGCACCTCAGGATCGGTCAAAACCCGCTTGAGGTTCGGGCAGGCGTAGGCCGGGCGAGCGAGCTGGACCAGATGGGCGTGCCCATCGCCGGCGGAGAGCTGCACAACACAGAGGGGATCGCGTCCGATCCTGAGGCCCATGGTTTCAGAATCGACCGCGACCGACGCGCCAAACGAGAGGCCGTCCGGCAGATCGCCCTCATGAAGATAGGTGCTCATGCGCGCTTATTAGGCGAAACGCGTGTCCAATCAAGGAACGAGGGCGGGCCCATCCGCCGCCAACCCAAAACGCCACACCACGATGATGGTGCCCAGGAGAGGACTCGAACCTCCACGGCTATTAACCACTGGTACCTGAAACCAGCGCGTCTACCAATTCCGCCACCTGGGCCCCGCACCTTCCCACCCCATGTCGGGGGTCGGATCGCGAGAAGCGCGGAGGTTTAGTGGAGCGACCCTCGAGGGTCAATGGGCAGAGCCGGCCTTCACTCAGTGGCGGAAGACCCGCACGCCAGTGAACGCCATGGCGACGCCGCGCGCGTCCGCAGCGTCGACGACCTCCTGGTCGCGGATCGACCCGCCCGGCTGGATGACCGCGGTGGCCCCGGCGTCGGCGGCCTGGATCAAGCCGTCCGCAAACGGGAAGAAAGCCTCGGAGGCGCAGGCTGAGCTCTTAAGGTCAAGACCGAAGTCGGCGGCGCGCAGGGCCGCGATGCGCGCGGAGTCCTTACGGTTCATCTGGCCGGCGCCAATTCCAAGGGTCTGGCCGTCCCGGGCGAACACGATGGCGTTTGATTTGACGTGTTTGGCGATGGTGAAGGCGAACAGCATGTCCCGAATTTCGGTCTCGGTCGGCTTGCGGCGGGTGACGATGTTGAGGTCGCCGGCGGTGATGTGGGCTGTGTCCCGGGTCTGGACCAGGAACCCGCCCGCGACAGAGCGAAAGCATACGCCAGGCGCGCGGGGATCGGGCAGGGCGCCGGTGAGGAGAAGGCGAACATTGCGCCTCGCCGAGAACAGCTTCAAGGCGTCCTCGTCCGCGTCCGGCGCGATCACGACCTCGGTGAACACCTTTAAGATCTCCTCTGCGGTCTCCCGGTCGAGGGTGCGGTTGAGGGCGATGATCCCGCCAAACGCCGAGGTCGGATCGCAGGCCAGCGCCCTGAGATAAGCCTCCTGCGGGGAGGGGGCGCTTGCAACGCCGCACGGGTTGGCGTGCTTGATGATCGCCACAGTCGCCGCCTTGGAGGGGTCGAACTCAGCGACCAGTTCAAGCGCCGCGTCGGTGTCGGCGACGTTGTTATAGCTGAGGGCCTTACCCTGCACGATGCGTGCGGTGCAGACCCCGGGTCTTGGGTCTCCCGTGCCGTAGAAGGCCGCGTCCTGGTGGGGATTCTCGCCATAGCGCATGGTCTGGATCCGCTCGCCCGCCAGGGTCAGGCGGGCCGCAAACGGCTCGTCAAGCGTGCGCGCGAACCAGCCAGCGATCGCCGCGTCATAGGCGGCGGTGCGGGCGAAGGCTCTGGCGGCGAGGCGCCGTCGCAGGGCGAGCGAGGTCTCACCCTGGCTCTCCAGCGCTTCTAAGACCTCCTCAAGATCCGCAGGCCCGGTGCAGACGCAGACATAGGCGTGGTTCTTGGCGGCGGAGCGGATCATCGCCGGGCCGCCGATATCGATGTTCTCGATCGCGGTATCGAAGTCCGCGCCCGACGCCACCGTCGCCTCGAACGGGTAGAGCGAGACATAGAGCAGATCAATCCCGAGGATCCCGTGCTGATCCATCGCCGCCGCATGGGCCGGCGCGGCGCGCACCCCCAGCAAACCGCCATGAACCTTGGGGTGCAGGGTTTTGACCCGACCGTCCATCATCTCTGGAAAGCCGGTCAGGTCTGAGACGTCGGCGACCGGCAGGCCGGCGGCGGCGATGGCGGCGCGGGTGCCGCCTGTCGAAACCAAGTCGACGCCGAGGTCGTGCAGGGCGCGCGCCGCTTCGACAAGGCCGGTCTTGTCGGATAAGGAGAGCAGGGCCCGCCTGATCGGCTGGGCGTCGGGACTGGGGGGAAGGCAGGGGGCGACAGGCATGGCGGGCTCCGGACCGAGGGAGATCGCCCAGGCGCGCGGCCAGTTCCTCACGCTCGAGGGCCGCGCTCCCCGGTGGAGCTCCACCATCAGCGCCAGTCACGCGGCGGGGTTCGGATAAGCCGATGCGCCCCCAAGGTCAATCTTGACGAGGCGGGCGACGGCGCCGTTGACAGACACCCAGGCGATCGGCTCATCGTGGCGGATGAGCGAGCGCCCTTACGAAGCGGAAACCGACGGTTTCATCGTTCGGGTGCGCCCGCAGTACCTGCCCGAACGCTCCGATCCGCAGGAGCGGCGCTGGGTCTGGGCTTACCACATCGAGATCGTGAACGCCTCCTTGGAGACCGCCCAGCTGATGGCCCGCGCCTGGACCATTACCGACGCCGCCGGACACGTGGAGACGGTGGCCGGTCCCGGTGTTGTCGGCGAGCAGCCGGTGCTGAAGCCCGGAGACGCCTACACCTACTCTTCAGGTTGCCCGCTCGGAACGCCATCCGGGGCGATGGTCGGCCTTTATGTGATGCAGGGCGAGGCGCGCGGCCGGTTCGAAATCGCCATTCCAGCCTTCTCCCTCGACGTCCCCGGACTGCGTCGGGTCATGAACTGATCAGCTGACCGCGGAGATGAGCTCAAGCTTGCGCTGAGAGAGCTGTCCGACCCAGGCGCTGTTGGGGCTGGTGCGGCGCCCAGCGCTCCTTCGGGGAAACAGAGCCAGGGCTTCGGCCTCGACCGCGCGGCGCAGGCCATCGTCCAGCACGACGCGCGGAGGCCGCGCCTCAGCGCCGGAGAGGTCGAGCGTCAAACCCACCTGAGCTTTTATCTCGGCCTCCAGCCGCCGAACGTAATAGGGCAGGTGGGCGAGACCGTCGTCGATCACAAGATCGCACGCCGCCATCGAGGCCGGCGCCGTCGCCAGCCAGGCGTAGAACACCAGAAGATAGCTTTCGGCCTCGTCCATGGCGGCGATGCGCTGGCAGTGATCGGGGCCCATCTTGGTGAGCCGGCGCCGGAGCGGTCCCCTGGGCTTGATCCGGTCAGCCAGCGGCGCCCAGATCGGATGGTCCTGATTGGCCTCCAGCACCCTCAGCCACATCGAGAAGAAGGCATTGTTTCCCTGGGCCCGCTCAGCGGCGTAGGAGGCCCAGATCGCCGCGGGCTCCCGGTCAATATGGATGTCGAAGGCGCCAAATCGCCGCTTCAGCCAGGCCACACGCCCGCAGCTGCGATTGAACCCGAGCGCCGCCCGGCGACCCATAAAGGACGCGTGGCTTAAAAGCCCGCCAATGTAGCGTTGAAGCTGAGGATGAGCCTCATCCTCGTCGAGATGATAGCGCTCGTAGGCCAGGGACTGAGAATAGCCCTGAACCCCGCGGCCACGGATCAGGGGGGCGTACTCGGCGAAATAGGGCGCGCTGAGGGGTGGATGGCGGAGCGCCGCCGTGGCGTCCTCGCCGCCTTCAGCGATCCGCTTTGGGGTGAGCTTGGCGAGACCGTGGTGGAGGGGCTCATAAAAACAGAGGGTGCCCTCAGCCTGGCGGAAGCGGGACCAGTAATAGGTCGAACCGCTGCGCCAGGCGCCGTGCAGGAAAACGGGTCGCGCTTGGGCCGGTGTGTGATGAGCCATGCCGCCCCTCCGCTGGGATCACTATCGACCGTCTCCGTTTCGTCGCAATTGCCCACAGGGCTAGTCATTTAACAAAGCTGTTACTCTCAGTCACAATGTGGCAGCACTTGGCGATAATATTGCCTGGATGAAATCTCTCGCTCCGGCGCGATGAAACAAACGAGGAACATGCTATAGGCGCCGCATGGACGGCGCACGGGCGGCTCTGCCCCCCAGATTCCAGGCTTGGTTCGAGGGCCGCGGCTGGTCGCCGCGCCGCCATCAGCTCGATATGGTCCGCATGGGCCTGGAGGGTCGCGACACGCTTTTGATCGCGCCCACGGGCGGGGGCAAAACCTTAGCCGGCTTTCTTCCGAGCCTGATCGCCCTCTCCGAGCGCGCGCCGCGCAACTCAGCGGGCGGCGTACATACCCTTTACCTATCGCCGTTGAAGGCCCTCGCGGTCGACGTTCACCGCAATCTGGAAATTCCGATCGCCGAGATGCGCCTTCCGATCACGGTCGAGACCCGGACCGGCGATACGCCTCACGCCAAGCGTCAGCGCCAGCGGACTGATCCGCCGGACATGCTCTTGACCACGCCCGAGCAGCTGGCCCTGTTCTGCGCCTGGGAGGGCGCGCGCGCGTATTTCGCCGACCTGCGCTGCGTGATCCTGGATGAGATCCACGCCATCCACGGCTCCAAGCGAGGCGACCTGTTGTCCCTGGGCCTCGCACGACTATCGCAGTTTGCACCCCACATGCGGCGGGTCGGACTGTCGGCGACTGTCAATGATCCGGACCTGCTCCGCCGCTGGTTGGCGCCCGCTCCAAGGCGCGCTGATTTGGTTACAGGCGATCCTGGAGCGCCGCCGGTTGTGGACGTCCTGGTTTCACAAAATGCGGTCCCCTGGTCGGGCTGGACCGCCCGTCACGCCATGGCGGAGGTCTACCAAGCGATTCAACGGTCCAAATCCGCCCTGGTTTTCGTCAACACGCGCTTCCAGGCGGAGCTGGCGTTTCAGACCCTTTGGGAGATGAACGAAGCCAACCTGCCGATCGCGCTCCACCACGGCTCGCTCGCCGCCGAGCAGCGGCGCAAGGTCGAGGCCGCCATGGCGCGCGAAGAATTACGGGCGGTGGTTTGCACCTCGACCCTCGACCTTGGCGTCGATTGGGGCTCGGTCGATCTGGTCATTCAGCTTGCAGCGCCTAAGGGATCCTCGCGCCTGGTGCAACGGATCGGCCGCGCCAACCATCGCCTGGACGAGCCTTCCCGCGCCCTTCTGGTTCCTGCGCACCGATTCGAATTCCTCGAGTGCGAGGCGGCCCGCCAAGCCGTCGAGGCCAATGATCTCGACGGCGAGCCCGCTCGGGTAGGCGCTCAGGACATCCTGGCCCAGCACGTCATGGGTCTGGCCTGCGCCGAACCCTTCAACGTGCAGGACCTTTATGCCGAAGTGATCACAGCCGCCCCTTTCGCGGACCTGGCCTGGGAAGATTTCGAGCGCGTCGTCGACTACGTCGCCAACGGCGGCTACGCCCTGCGGGCCTATGACCGCTTCGCCCGGCTGGTGAGGGGTAAAGACGGCCGCTGGCGCGCCCGGAGCGCCGACATCATCGCAAGACATAGGATGAATGTCGGGGCTATTGTCGAGATCCCGATGCTCTCGATCAGACTGGCCGCCTCCCGCGGCCAACAAAGGGTCGCCGGCCGCAAGATCGGCGACATGGAGGAGAGTTTCCTGGAGCAGTTGTCGCCGGGCGACTGTTTTCTGTTCTCAGGCCGGGTCTGGCGGTTCGAGACCATCGCCGGTCTCGACGCCCTGGTCGTTCCGGCCCCGGGCGAGGAGGCGCGTACGCCGAGCTGGGGCGGATCAAAGTTCGCCCTCTCCACCTATCTGGCCAAGCGTGTGCGCCGAATGATCGCTGATCGCGCCAGCTGGCCGCGCCTGCCTGACGCCATACACGAGTGGATGACGCTTCAAGAGCTCCGGTCGAAAATCCCCTCTGAAGACGAGATGCTGGTGGAGACCTTCCAGCGCGGCCGTCGCCACTTCTTGGTGGCCTATCCGTTTGATGGACGGATCAGCCACGCCACCTTGTGCCAGCTCCTGGCGCGCCGCCTGGAGCGCGCCGGCCGCCAACCGCTCGGGTTTGTCGCCAATGACTATGCCCTGGCGATCTGGGCGCTCCAGCCCATGGGCGCGATGGATATGGACGGCCTATTCCAGGAGGACATGCTGGGCGATGACCTGGAGGCTTGGCTCGACGAGAGCTTCATGATGAAGCGCGCGTTTCGCCACTGCGCCATGCTGTCCGGCCTGATCCAGCGTCGCCAGCCGGGCGCAGAGAAATCCAATCGCCAGGTGACCTTCTCGACCGACCTGATCTATGACGTCCTAAGGCGTCATCAGCCCGATCATCTTTTGTTACGCTGCGCCCGCGCGGACGCCGCCCAGGGCGTGCTGGACGTGGCGCGACTGGCGCGGCTACTGAAAAGGATCAAAGGCCGAATCACGCCCGTTGAACTCGACCGCGTCTCTCCCTTCGCCGTGCCGGTCTTGCTCGAGATCGGCCGCGAAGCGGTGGCGGGCGCGGGCGCCGAAGCCCTCTTGCAGGAGACGGCGGACGCGTTGATCGCCGACGCCATGGAGCTGAACTGACACATGCGTTGGGTGAGGGTATGCGCTGACGCGATGGAGACGCCGATCCTGCTGGCGCGATCGGATTGCGGCGCCCTGTGGATCGAACTGATGGGCGCGCCGGTGGGCCTTCGACCCTCGGGCGCCCTCTGGATTGAACACCAGAGCGCGCTCGTCGCCGGCGACCTGCACCTCGAGAAGGGCTCATCCTACGCCCGCGGCGGCCAGCTCCTCCCCCCCTACGACACCATCGCCACCCTGGACCGGCTGCAGGCTGACGTCGACGCCATGAACCCGCGCCTCCTGGTTCTGCTTGGCGACAGCTTTCACGACCCGCAGGCGCGAGGGCGGCTTCACGAGGACGACTCTAGACGCCTTGCGAGCCTGGCCGCTGGGCGCACCCTGGTCTGGGCCGAAGGCAATCACGATACCCGCAACGGGTCGACGGCCCTGGGCGCCCTGCCGGGCGAGGTCGCAGATGAGCTCGCGCTGGGCCCCCTCACGCTGCGTCATGAGCCGAGGCCCGGCTTGGCGCCGGGCGAGATCTCCGGCCACCTGCATCCTTGCGCCAAAGTGGTGCTCGCCCGGCGCGGGGTCCGCCGCAGGGCCTTCGTCACAGACGGGCGACGACTGATTCTGCCCGCCTTCGGCGCCTATGCCGGAGGCCTCAACGTTTGCGACGCCGCCTTCACGGGGCTTTTCGAGGCGCCGCCCCTGGCGGGCGCCCTCGGCGATGGGCGCGTGCATCCCCTGCCGTTTTCAGCGCTCTGCGGGGACTGAGGCGGCGAAGCTGTTGATACCCTGAGCCGGGGCAGGGCCCCTGGCCGTCGCTGCAGGTCGAGGCGGGTCATGGCGGCTGAATCCGCTCATATGGTCCCAAGGGCTAGCGCCTAGAAGAGAAGGGCGAAAGACAGAGACAGCCCAGCGAAAACAAGCGGGCGAAAACGCCCCTGCGCCGGTTTCGGGCGACCTCCACGTCGGGGTCTTCAAGGCGCGCCGCCGGCCTCTGATAAGGATCCCAAAGCGCCGCGCACCTGATTGCGACCGCTCTGCGGCTTGCCAAGGGCATGCAAAGACGCGACATCGACGCATGGACGATGCGCAGCTCAGCCTTGCGTCGCAGATGATGGACCTCGGCCGCGCCGCCCGCGCGGGGGCCGAAGGCCTTCGCCTGAGCGACATCGAGACCCGAACCAACGCCCTTCACGCCATGGCCGAAGAACTGCGATGGGCCCAAGCCGCCATTCTCGAGGCCAACGCCAAGGACCTGGCCGCCGCGAACCAGGCCGGCCTTTCGGCTCCTCTTCTTGATCGATTGTCCCTGAACGCCGCCCGCATCGAGGCCATGGCGGCAGGGGTCGCTGCAATCGCGGCGATCCCCGATCCGGTCGGAAGAACCCTCGAGCAATGGTCGCGTCCAAATGGATTGAGTATCGCCCGCGTTTCGACGCCGATCGGCGTCATCGCCATGATTTATGAGGCGCGGCCAAACGTGACGGCGGACGCGGCGGCCCTGTCGGTCCGCTCCGGCAATGCGGTGATTCTGCGCTGCGGCTCTGAATGTCTGGGCTCAAGCCTGGCCATCCATGCCGCGCTCCAAAATGGCCTGAAGAGCGCGGGCTTGCCGGCGTCCGCGGTGCAGATCGTGCGCACCACCGACCGCGCGGCGGTTGGCATGATCCTCGAGGGGCTCGGCGGCGCGGTCGATCTGGTCATCCCCCGGGGCGGCAAGGGCCTGGTGGAACGGGTCCAGCGGGAGGCGCGGGTGGCCGTTTTAGGCCATGCCGAGGGTGTGAACCACGTCTATGTCCACGCCTCGGCCGATCCGGACAAGGCCCGCGCCATCATCCTGAACGCCAAGATGCGTCGCGTCTCGGTCTGCGGCGCCGCCGAAACCCTCTTGATCGATCGGACTCTGGCCCAGACCCTCTTGCCGCAGATCGCCCGCGACCTGGCCAGCGAGACCTGTGAACTGCGCGGCGACCCCGCCGCCTGCGCCCTTGTTCCGACTATGGTCGCAGCCACGCAAGCGGACTGGTCGGCCGAATACCTCGCGCCGATTCTCGCGGTGCGGGTGGTGGACGGGATGGACCAGGCGATCGAGCACATCGACGCCTTTGGCTCACACCATACCGACGCCATTGTCGCCGAGGACGCCGAAGCGGCCGAGCGCTTCGCCAGAGCCGTAGACAGCGCCATTGTTCTGATCAACGCCTCGACCCAGTTCGCCGACGGCGGGGAGTTTGGCTTCGGCGGAGAGATCGGCATTGCGACCGGGCGGCTGCACGCACGCGGACCGGTCGGCGCTCAGCACTTGACGACCTATCGGTATGTGGTTCGCGGGACCGGCCAAACGCGTCCCTGAATCAGGGCGTCCTGGCGCATTGAGGCTCGGATTCCGCCTCGAGCGGGGGATGAAGGTCGGCCTCCTCGGAGGCTCGTTCAATCCTGCCCACGAAGGCCACGCCCACGTCGCGGAGACCGCCCTGGCCAAGCTCGGCCTTGATCTCGTGATCTGGCTGGTGTCTCCGCAAAATCCCCTAAAGTCGCGCCAGGAGACCGAACCGCTCGATCGCCGGATGGCGTCCGCCCGTAAACAGGCGCGCGGACCCCGCATGCTGGTGTCTGACGCCGAAAACAGGATCGAGGCCCGCTACACTCTGGACACCCTGCGGATCCTCAAGGCGCGATATCCGGGCGTGCGCTTCGTGTGGATCATGGGGGCTGACAATCTCGCGAGCTTCCACAGCTGGCGCGGCTGGCTGCAGATCATGCAAGAAGCGCCCGTGGCGGTGGTCTCAAGACCCTGGGCGGCGATGAAGGGCCGCCTGTCGCCGGCCGCAAAGCGATTTGCGCGCTATCGACACGCCTCAGCTTCCGCGCGCCAGCTCCCTTACATGACGCCGCCGGCCTGGGTGTTCCTGCGCGGCCCCTTCAATTTCCAGTCCTCCACCGCCTTAAGATCGCGCCTTAGCAAGAGCTGACCCAAGAGCTACGGCCGAATTCATAGGGACCCTCGCGAAGGTCTGGTTTTTGTGCTAGGGTCGTTTGCTTCCGCTATACTCCGCCCGAAAGCCATTCTCCTGACCGCCCACAGTTCCGCGCCCGCCGTCCCCGCCGCTCATGCGCCGGACGCCGACATGCTCGCCTCTATCATCCTGGCCAAACTCGACGACGACAAGGCCGAGGACGTGATCGCCATCGACCTCAAGGGCTCCTCGCCCCTGGCCGACACGATCGTGATCGCGTCTGGCCGATCGCAGCGCCATGTCGCGGCCCTCGCCGATCATCTTTTGCGCGCCCTGAAGGACGCGGGCCTCGGCCGCGCCCAGGTTGAAGGCCTTCCCCATGCCGATTGGGTGCTGATCGACGCCGGCGACGTGATTGTCCACCTGTTCCGTCCCGAGGTGCGCGCCTTCTACCAGATTGAGAAGATCTGGTCGGTGGACAGTCCCCACCGGGGCCTTTCGGCCGGGTAGGATTCTGCTCTGCGGATCCTGATTTGCGCTGTCGGCCGGCTGGGCCGCGACCCGGCCGCCGCCCTCGCCACAGCTTATGCCGATCGGGCGAGCGCGGCAGGACGGGCCCTGGGCCTCGGGCCGATCGACATTGTCGAGGTTGAGCCAAAAAAGCCCGGCAAGGCGGCCGAGGCCGAGGCCCTGAGGGCCGCCATCGGCGCTGAACCGACGTATCTGATCGCCTGCGATGAGCATGGAGGCGCCTATAGCTCGCGCGCCTTCGCCCTGCGGATCGAACGCCTGCGCGACATGGGCGAGCGGCGTGTTCTGTTTCTGATCGGCGGCGCTGACGGGTTAGACGGGGCGTTATTGAGCCAGGCCCGCGAAACCCTCGCGTTCGGACCACAGACCTGGCCCCACGCCCTGGCCCGCGCCATGCTGTGCGAACAGATATATCGCGCAGCGACCATTCTGGCCGGGAGCCCCTACCACCGTGACTAGTCGGCTTGTCCTGCTGTCGCTGCTGGCCCTCACCGCGGCCGCGCCGGCAGACGATCTCGCGGCGCTCCGGACCCGGCTGGTGCGATTGGCCGCCCGCGAGACCGCAGGCGTGGCCAGGGCGCACGCCGCAGTTTTGCGTCTGTCCGCCCTCAACGCCGCGGAGGCGTCTTTGAGGGCTCGGGTCGGGGCCAACCAGCAGTCCCTGACCCGCCTCCTCGCCGGCCTGCAAAATTACCAGCGCGATCCCCCGCCGGCGCTCTTGGTCTCGCCGAGCTCGGCCAAGGACGCCGTAAACGCCGCCATCCTGATGCGGGCGATCACGCCCGAGCTCGAACGCCGCGCCTCAAGCCTTGCCGATGAAGGCCGGCGGCTCAACGCGCTCCGCCGCGAGATTCTGATCGCCGACGGCGACTTTCTCGGCGCGGAGCACGACGTGGCGGATCGTCGCGCGGAAATGGAGGCCCTGGCCGAGGAGAAGGCGAGGCTGGAGGGAAGGCTTGATCCAAGCCTGGCGTCCGAGACCGATGCGGCCGTCCGACTTGGAACCACCGCCGGTTCGCTCGATGAGCTGGCGAGAGGCGCCGCCGCCCTCGGTGAGACCGCGCCTGAGGCGCCCGAGCTGGCGCCGACGCGCCTGGTGGCGCCCGTCGCCGGGCCGGTTGTGCGCCGCTATGGCCAGGCTTTTCCCGGACACGGACAATCTGAAGGCTGGTCATGGTCCGCGCCGCCGGGCGCGCTGGTGGTCAGCCCGGCAGTTGGTCGCATCGTGTACGCCGGACCTTTGAAAGGCTGGGGTTTTGTGGTGATCTTAAAGAGTCCTGGCGGATACCATCTGGTGCTTGCGGGGCTCGAACGGGTGAGCGCACGCATAGGTGGCGAAATGGCGGCCGGGGAACCGGTCGGACGCATCGCCGGACCTTCCGCCGCCCCGGGAAAGCCTTCGCCGGCATCGGAGCTCTATCTGGAGATCCGCAGGGCGGCTCTGCCCATCGACCCGGCGCCTTTCTTCGCCGGACGGGCGGGTCGGTGACAAGACGATTTCCCTTCCCAGGGGTGGCTTCGAGGACACGATGCGCAAGATTCTCCTGATCGGCGTTTGCACCTTCGCTCTCGGCGCTGCGGCCATGGCCGCGGCTGAACAGCAGTTCGCATCCAAGGACGAGACCTATCGGATGTTGAACCTGTTCGGCGATGTGCTGACCGCGGTGGATCAACAGTACGTGGTGCCGGTCGACAACAAGAAGCTGATCGAGGCGGCCCTCGACGGCATGCTGACGTCCCTGGATCCCCATTCAGGCTACCTAGACCCTGCGGGATTTTCGGAACTGTCCGACCAGACCCGCGGCGACTACGGCGGCCTTGGCATTCAGCTCGGCGGCGAAGACGGGGCTATCAAGATCGTGGCGCCCATGGACGGCACGCCCGCGGCGCGGGCTCACCTGCTCGCCGGCGACTATATTACCGCCATCGATGGGCAGTCGATTATCGGCCAGAACATCAACGACGCCATCAAGCAGATGCGCGGTCCTGTCGGAACCAGCGTCACTCTGACTATAGTCCGCGACAAACAGGACCCGTTCACGGTTAAACTGACCCGCGAAGTCATCGTGGTTAAGTCCGTGTCGCGCGAGATGCTGGGCGACTACGGTTATGTGCGGGTTGCGGGGTTCGACGAGAAGACCGGCCAAGAGACCACCGCGGCGATCCGTACGCTGAAGGCTGAGAACCCGCACATGAAGGGGATGATCCTGGACCTTCGGAACAATCCGGGCGGCCTGGTGAACCAGGCCGTGGCCGTGGCCTCCGACTTCCTCGACGGCGGGGAGGTGGTCAGCCAGCGGGGTCGCGATCCGCGGGATATTCAGCGCTATAACGCCCGGCCGGCCGGCGACATGATCAAAGGCCTGCCGCTGGTGGTCCTGGTCAACAACGGTTCAGCCTCGGCCGCAGAGATTGTCGCCGGCGCCCTGAAGGACCGTGAGCGTGCGACGATCGTCGGCCTCACCACCTTCGGCAAGGGATCGGTTCAATCGGTCATTCCGCTCCGCGACGGCAAGGACGGCGCCCTTAAACTGACCACCGCGCGGTATTACACGCCCGCGGGGATCTCGATCCAAAAGACCGGCATCGTTCCGGATCTGCAGGTGGCCTACTCCCACCGCCAGGCCGAAGCGGTTTTCGATGACGCCTTGCAGTTCTCAGAAGCCAGCCTGAAGGGCGCGCTCGACACCCAGGAGGGCAAGACCCGCAAACCGCCCGCGACGATCGAGGTGCCGCTCGCCGCTGCTGATCCTGTCAAGCTCGCCGAAGCCAAAGCCGCCGCTAAGAAGGCCAAGGAAGAGGCCAAGAGCGGAGACGCGGCGAAGCTTGACGAGACGGCTGCGATCGACGGCGACGACGACACGCCGCAAATGGCCAATACCGGCATCGCCCACCTCAACGCCAAGACCGATTTCCAGCTCGCACGCGCCCTTGAGGTTCTTAAGGCGGGATCGGTGGTGGAGGCGTTGAAGCTCTATCCGGCGGAAACCTATAGTCCGACCAAGCCCAAGTTCACCACAGCCTCAATTTCGCCCGCAGCCGGTCCAGCGGCCGCTGCGGGCAAGGCGGAGGTCGCTCCGGCGAAGCCGGCGGACAAGTCCAAGACCCGCTGACGGTTCAGGTCGGCCAGGTCTCTCTCGACAGGGCGAGCACTTCGCCGGCCATGTAGAGCGAGCCACAGAGAATGACGTGAGGCGCAGGGTCGTCCTGCGCCCCGCCGTCCGCTAGCGCCAGCCGCACAGCCGCTTCTGGGTCTGGGGCGATCTCGACCGGCAATCCCGGGGCTGCGGCGGCCAGGCTCTCCGGCGACGCCGCAAGATCCGATCCGAACCCGGTGGCGATCAGGCGCGCGTCGAGGCCGCGGAAGGCGTCGAACACACCGGCGGCGTCCTTGCGCTGCAACAGCCCGACGATCAGGGTGATGGGGCGACCGTCGCGGCCTCTCATAGCCCGAGCGACCTCGGCCAGGGCGCGGGCGGCGTGGGGATTGTGGCCGCCGTCGAGCCAGAGATCTGCCCCCCTGGCTGTGGCCAGTTGTCCAAGCGGGCCTTTCGCCAACCTCTGCATCCGGGCTGGCCAGGTCGCGGTGGCGATTCCCCGTGCGATCTCCAGATCGCCGAGCCTGGGGTCGCGGAGGGCAAGAGCGGCGGCGACGGCGGTTGCGGCGTTGTCGATCTGGTGACGGCCAACAAGGCTCGGAGGCGGCAGGTCGAGCAGGCGCGCCGCATCCTGGAACACCATCCCCGCGTGATGGCCGTAGGCGTCGAAGTCCCGCCCGCCGAGGATCAGCGGCGCGCCGAGCCGCGCCGCTTCGGCCTCGATCACCGCCAGGGCCTCCGGGTCCTGGCGCGCAGAGACCACCGGTCGGCCAGGCTTGATGATTCCCGCCTTCTCTCCGGCGATCTGGCCAAGGGTGTCTCCAAGATACTCTTTGTGGTCGATGTCGACCGGGGCGATGACCGACACGGCGGGATGGTCGATCACATTGGTGGAGTCGAACCGGCCGCCGAGCCCGACCTCCAGGATGCAGAGGTCGGCCGGGACGCTTGCAAAGGCGTGCAAGGCGGCGGCGGTTGTGATCTCAAAAAACGTGATCGGCTGGCCCGCGTTCACCCTTTCCACCTCCTCGATCACCGCGCGCAGCTGATCATCGCTGATCAAGGCGCCGGCGAGGCGAATCCGCTCAGCGAAGCGGACGAGGTGGGGAGATGTGAATACATGCGTTCTCATTCCGGCCGCCTCCGCGATCGCCCGGAGAAATGCGATGGTCGAGCCCTTACCATTGGTTCCGGCCACATGGACCACGGGGGCGAGACGATCCTGGGGCCGGCCGAGGTCCTCAAGCAGGCGAAGGGTCCGCCCGAGGCTAAGATCGATCTTGACCGGATGCAGGGCGCGGAGCCGCTCGAGGGCGGCGTCGTGAGGCAGAAGCAGATCGCTCATCGCGCGGCGTCTAGGCCTGGGGATGTCGCTCTGCAAGGGCCTCGCTGATGGCGTCGCGAAGGCGGCCGGCCAGGCGGGCGCGCTCGTCCGCGCCGAGGGATTGGCCGATGGCGATCGACTGGCCCGATAGGTTCAAAGACAGGCGGCGCATATGCTCCACCTCCCCTTCGAACCGGACCCGGGTGAACGCGGTCGGCGACGTCCATACGGTCGCGTCGCCGCGGGCCGTCTCTCGCGACACGGTGATCGTATCCGCGTCGACCCGCACCCGTTCCGCCCGACCGGCTCTGCGGCGATAAAGCCTGAAGGCGAGCACCACGCCCAGCATATCGAGACCAAGAAAGATCGGAACCGGATAGGCGTGGATCAGGATCAGGAAGACGGCGATCCACAGATTAAGAACGGCCAGCAGGCCGAGGACCAGCCACATGCCTCGGGTCGAGAGCGAACGGTTGGGCTGGATCACCGCATCCATGTAGAGAGGGGCGCACGCGTCGGTCATCACGGAATGCATATGCGCACGGCCCCGGTAAACTCGCCACCCCGCAATAAAGCCGGCCGCACGCCGGCGAGCGGCCGGCCCTCCCCGAAGGCCAAAGCGCGTGCGGCCGAGATTTTCGCGCGTTTCGCCGAGGCGACGGCGGAGCCGAAGACCGAGCTCGAGTACTCTAGTCCCTATACCCTCCTGGTCGCGGTCTCTCTGTCGGCGCAAGCCACGGACGTTTCGGTGAACCGAGCGACGCGCGAACTTTTTAAGGCCGCGGCCACGCCGGACGCGATGGCGGCCTTAGGGGAGGCCCGGGTGAGCGACTTCATCAAGTCGATTGGGCTTTATCGCACCAAGGCCAAAAATGTGATCGCCCTCTCCGGCATCTTGATCGATCGCCACGGCGGGGAGGTGCCGTTGGACCGGGCCGCCCTCGAGGCCTTGCCGGGCGTTGGCCGCAAGACGGCGAGTGTGGTTTTGAACGAGCTCGGGGCTGAGCCCGCCATTGCGGTGGACACCCATGTCTTTCGTGTCGCTCACCGTCTGAAACTGTCGCGTGCGCCGACGCCGGAGGGCGTGGAGCGGGATCTGATGGCGATCACGCCGCCGCCCTTGCGCACTCGGGCCCACCACTGGCTGATCCTCCATGGCCGCTATACCTGCGTCGCCCGCAGACCGAAGTGCGCCTCATGCCTGATCGCTGACCTTTGTCCCTCGCGCGCGCTCTTCCTCGGCGCCTAGTCCTGGCGAAAGGTTGACGCATACAAGAGAACCGGGCGAGCCTGCGGGCAAGACGGCGTCAGCGGGAGCGGTTTGATGACGATGGTTGCGGAGTTCCGTCAGTTCATTGCGCGCGGCAACGTGGTCGATCTTGCGGTCGGCGTGATCATCGGCGGCGCCTTCGGAAAGATCGTCACCGGTCTGGTCGACCAGATCGTCATGCCCCCGATCGGCCTCGTCACGGGGGGGATCGATTTCTCGGATCTGAAGATCGTGCTCAAGGCCGCGAATGCGGCGACCAAGAGCCCGCAGGTCGCGATCAGCTACGGGGCCTTTCTCAACACTGTGATCCAGTTCTTCATCATCGCGCTGGTGATCTTCGTGCTGGTGAGGGCTGTGAACGCCCTGAAGCGCAAAGACGCTGAAGCGCCCTCGGCGCCGCCCCCGCCGACGGTTACAGAGGAGCTTCTGACGGAGATTCGCGATCTTCTGAAGTCGCGCCCCTAGAGGCCCCGGCGCGCCGTCCCTACACCAGTTTGAGGGCTTCTCGATGCATGGCGCGGGTCAGACGCTGGCCCTCGGCGCCTGTAAGCCGCTCATGAAAGCTCGGCAGCACCTGCGCCTCCGCCTCGATATGCTCCTGCACCAGCTTCTGCAAAGCCTTGGCTTTGCGCAACCAGCGCGGATCATCCTTCGGCAGGCCTTCAAGCTCATAGAGATAGGTTTTGATCTCGAACAGCTCAGCAGCGAGGTGCATGGACGATGCCCCCTGGTCTGTCGCGCGGAGCGCTGGATAGAGCACGTTCTCCTTTTGCAAGGCGTGCCGCGTCAGCAGGGCGTTGAGGAGCTCAAGCAGACGGCTTCGCTTGGCGACCTGGCCATCGGAGGTCTCGGCGATCTGTTTGAACAGCTTTTCGATGCGGTCGTGTTCGCCGGTGAGGCCCTCGTACCAATCGCCCGTCATCGCTGTGGCGGCTGAATTGGCGGCCTTCTTGGAGTTCAAAAGAGCGAAGGCGGTGACGAAGCCGACGCCAAGGGCTCCGGCGACCACGGTCCAGGACACCCGGTCGGTCCGCGCGCGCTCGAGGGCGTAGTGCGCTCCGTCATCGGCGCGCCGCGCCGCCGCCCGGCTAAGGGCGGTTAGGAATTGAGCCCCGTCGCCGGTCCGGCGAGCGGCTTCGCGGCTGAGGCCCTTGATCGCCCCTCGCGCGCCGTCAAGGCGGTCGCGCGCTTCGTCCAGCACCTGAATCATGCGGCCTCTTTTCATCACCTCGATGTGGGAGCGTTCCGTCTTAACGCAACGGTTGGCGCCCGCGTTCCTCCGCCTTGAGCTTGTCAGCGACAGCTTACGCGCTCATGGCTTGCACATGTCAGCCAAGGCCAAGATCTGCGGGCTTTCTACATCCGAGGCGGTTAACGCCGCCCTCGCGGGAGGCGCAGCCATGATCGGGTTTGTGTTCTTCGACGCCAGTCCGCGCCGGGTCACGGCCGAGGCTGCGGCGCGACTGGCTGCGCCGGTCCGGGGCAAAGCTCAGGTCGCCGCGGTGGTGGTGGATCCGGACGACGCGCTCCTTGATCGCTTATCGCAGGTTTTACGGCCCGATCTGATCCAGCTTCACGGCAAGGAGACGCCGGAGCGCGCTGAGGACATTCGCAAGCGCACTGGAGCGGAGGTGATCAAGGCCATTGCCGTGGCCGACGCCGGGGACGTCCAAGCCGCGAGGAGGTTCGACGGCGTGGTCGATCATCTGATGTTCGACGCCAAGACCCCTCCGGGCTCGAGCCTACCCGGGGGTATGGGGGCCAGATTCGATTGGGACATGTTGAAGGGCCTGAGGTTTGAACGGCCCTGGTTATTGGCAGGCGGCCTTGATCCATGGAACGTTGGCGACGCGATCTCGCGCAGCTCAGCGCCGCTGGTGGATGTTTCCTCTGGTGTAGAACGCGGTCCAGGGCTAAAGGACCCGACCCTGATCCTGGCCTTTCTGGACGCCGTCCGTAGAGCTTAGCGCGATCCCGTGAACGCACCGACCAAACCCAACGACTATTCGGCCTGGCCGGACGCCCAAGGCCGCTTCGGCGAATTCGGCGGGCGCTATGTGCCCGAAACCCTGATGCCGCTGGTCCTTGAGCTCGACCTCGCCTACAACGCCGCCAAGGCGGATCCGGCGTTCCAGCGCGAACTCAGCGGCTATCTGACCCACTATGTCGGCCGGCCCTCGCCGCTCTATTTCGCCGAGCGGCTTACCCGGCATTACGGCGGCGCCCGTATCTATTTTAAGCGGGAGGAGCTCAACCATACGGGCGCGCACAAGATCAACAACTGCATGGGTCAGATTCTCTTAGCCCAACGCATGGGCAAGACCCGGATCATCGCAGAAACCGGCGCCGGCCAGCACGGCGTCGCTTCGGCGACGGTCTGCGCGCGCTTTGGACTGCCCTGCGTGGTCTATATGGGCGCGATCGACGTCGAGCGACAAAGGCCCAACGTTTTTCGCATGAACCTGCTCGGCGCAGAGGTGCGGCCGGTGACGGCGGGGGCCGCGACGCTGAAGGACGCCATGAACGAAGCCCTGCGCGACTGGGTCACAAACGTTCACGACACCTATTACATGATCGGAACGGCGGCTGGCCCCCACCCCTACCCCGCCATGGTCCGCGACTTCCAGAGCGTCATCGGCAGCGAGACGCGGGCTCAGATGCTTGAAGTGGAAGGGCGGCTGCCCGATGCGGTCGTGGCCTGCGTCGGCGGGGGCTCGAACGCCATCGGAATGTTCCATCCCTTCTTGACCGACGACAGCGTAAAAATCTTCGGCGTCGAAGCCTCTGGCCACGGTCTTGGAACCGATAAGCACGCAGCCAGCCTATCGGGCGGGCGGCCTGGGGTCTTACACGGCAACAAAACCTATCTGTTGCAGGATCCTGACGGTCAGATCCTGGACGCCCACTCGATCTCAGCCGGCCTCGATTATCCTGGCATAGGCCCCGAACACGCTTGGCTTCATGATATCGGGCGCGCCCGCTATTTGAGCTGCACGGATGAGGAGGCTTTGGACGCGTTTAGGTTGTGTGCTGAACTTGAGGGCATTATCCCGGCCTTGGAGAGCGCCCATGCCCTCGCCAGACTGGGCGATGTGGTGAACGAAGTGGGCAAGGATGGGATCATCGCCCTCAGCCTATCGGGCCGCGGCGACAAGGACATTTTCACCGTCGCCGAGACGCTCGGAGCGCGCATTTGACCGTTTCGCGGATTGAGGCGCGCTTTTGCGCTCTAAAGGCGCAGGGGCGGGCGGGCTTCATCCCCTACGTTATGGCCGGCGATCCCGACATGACCACGACGCTCGAGATCTTGCGCGGCCTTCCAGGGGCGGGCGCTGATCTGATCGAGCTCGGTTTTCCCTTTTCAGATCCGATGGCTGAAGGGGCGCCGATCCAGAAAGCTGCGCAGCGGGCGTTGCGATCCGGCGCCACCCTTCGAAAAACGCTCGAGGCGGTCCGTGTGTTTCGGACGGAAGACCAGACGACCCCGATCATCTTGATGGGCTATCTCAACAACGTCCTGACCTACGGATACCGCGCCTTCTCGAGCGACGCGGCGGCGGCAGGCGTCGACGGATTGATCGTGGTTGACTGTCCTCCGGAGGAGGCCGCCGCTCTGGCGGACGCCCTCGATGATACGGGCGTCGCGCTGATCCGCCTGGCGACTCCAACCTCAGACGCGGCGCGGCTTCGGGTGGTGACCGCCCGAACCTCGGGCTTCGTCTACTATGTCTCAGTCGCCGGGGTGACCGGGCAGAAGGAGGCTGACGCCGCTGCTGTGGCCCCCCAGGTCGAACGGGTGCGCAAGGCCTCGGGCTTGCCCGTCGCCGTGGGGTTTGGGATCCGCACCCCAGAACGCGCTGCAGCGGTTGCACGGGTGGCCGACGCAGTGGTTGTCGGATCCGCCCTGGTGGACGAAATGGCCGCCGCCTTGGCGCTGAACCAATCTCCGGTCGAGCGGGTTCTTAAGCTGACGGATGATCTCGCACGCGCCGTTCACGACGCCCGCACTCCGGCCCCCGCCTGAGGTGGGAAGGACCGACATGACCGCCCGAGACACCCCTAAGCCGCCCGAACCGACCCCGCCGGGTCCTGGGGCGGAGGCGACCTCGGGCTCGGCCGATAAGGCGGCGGCGCGTCCGAAGGCAGGTTGGCTGGCGCGCCTGCGGCCTGGTCTGAAGAAGCGGGTCGCGCCCCGCACTCAGGAGACCCCCGACACCCTCTGGCTCAAGGATCCCGAGACCGGAGAAATGCTATACCGGCCAGACCTCGAGGCTGCGCTCTGGGTCACCCCGTCTGGCCACCATATGAGGCTTTCGCCCGATCAGCGGTTCGCATTCACCTTCGATGAGGGCGTACACACGCGGATCCAGGCGCCCTCAACCCGGGACGATCCCTTGGGTTTTAGGGATCAGAAGCCTTATCCCGACCGGCTTAAGGCGGCGCGTGCGGCCACGGGCGAGGTCGACGCCATGTCGATGGCTTACGGCCGGATCAAAGGGCGGCCCGCGATCGTCCTCGTGCAGAATTTTGGCTTTCTCGGCGGCTCCCTCGGACAGGCGGCCGGCGAGGGGTTTATCGCCGCCGCCCGGGAGGCGGTAAAACGCGACTGTCCGCTGGTGGTGTTCACCGCTTCAGGCGGCGCACGCATGCAGGAAGGCGCCCTCAGCCTGATGCAGATGGCGCGGGCGACCCTGGCGATTCAGGAGTTGAAGGCTAAGGGCCTGCCCTACCTGGTGGTCTTGACCGATCCGACCACCGGGGGCGTCACCGCCTCCTACGCCATGTTGGGGGATGTTCAGTTCGCAGAGCCCGGAGCCTTGATCGCCTTTACCGGGCCGCGCGTGATCGAGCAGACGATCCGCGAAACCCTGCCGGCGGGCTTTCAGCGCGCCGAATACCTCGAAGACAAGGGCGTTGTGGATCAGGTGATACCGCGCGCCGCCCTCCCTGACGCCCTGGGGACGGTGATCGGTATTCTTATGGACGGCCGAGCGCGCATCCGCGCCGCCTGATCTCACCGTCGGTCAGGCGCGCTGCGCGCACGCAATCGAGATCATGCGTCCTCGAAAGCCCGCGAGGGTGAATCTAAACCGCTCAAGCGCCGCCGGCTCCGTCGGGCGGGGGCGCCTAGCGTGACAGCCGCCGGCAGAGCTCGTCGAGTTGCTCTAAGGTGTCGTAGTGGATCGTCACCGCGCCCCGGCCATCTCGATCAGCGATCTCTACGATCAATCCGACGGCGTCGGAAAGGTCCATTTCGAGGGCCCTTGTATCCGGATCCTTGCCGCGGCCTGCAGCGGGCCGGGACGACCGCGCCGAAGTGGTCTTCCCGCCATCGCGCGCCAGCGCCTCAGCCTGGCGCACCGACAGACCCTGCGCCACGATCTTTTCCGCCAACTCAGCCGCGTTAGGCGCCGTTGCGATCGCCCTTGCATGTCCAGCGGAGAGCTTGCCCTGGACCAGATAGGCCTGCACGGGGCCCGGGAGACCTAACATGCGCAGGGTGTTGGCGACATGGCTGCGGCTTTTGCCGACCGTGTCGGCCACCTGCTCCTGGGTTCTGCCGAAGGTGTCGATCAGGGTGCGGTAGGCGAGCGCTTCTTCAAGGGCGTTGAGGTCCGTCCGCTGAACGTTCTCAATAATGCCGATTTCGAGGACGTCGAGTTCGCTAAGATCGGTACGCACCACGATCGGCAGGCTGCGCAGACCCGCCCGTTGGGCCGCTCGCCAACGACGTTCGCCCGCAACGATCTGATATTCCCCGGGCGCGTTCGCGGCGGGACGAACCAGCAAGGGCTGTAGGACGCCTTTTTCCCGGATTGACGCAGCGAGTTCGTCCAGTTCGACTTCGGGGAAATACTGACGCGGCTGCTCGGGATTGCGGCGCAAAAGCTCTATGGCGATCTCCCGAGGCGGTTGGGCGGGCGCTGCGCCCACCTCAACGGTCGGTGCGTCTGATTCCCCCAAGAGCGCCGATATTCCCCGCCCGAGACCCCGCCGTCCCCCTGGTTCCGCCACGCCTGAGCCTCCTAAGCCGCCGCAGAACGCCGAGCGCGCTCACGCACCACCACTTCGCGCGCCAGGCGCAGGTAGGCCTGGCTGCCGGCGCACTTAAGATCATAAATCAGGGCCGGCTTTCCGAACGACGGCGCTTCTGAGACACGAACATTTCGCGGAATGACCGCGTCGTAAACCTTCTCGCCGAAATGGGCCCGAACGTCGCGTGCGACCTGGTCAGACAAGCTATTGCGGCGGTCATACATGGTGAGCACGACCCCTTGGATCTCGAGCTGCGGATTCAGACTGCCGCGGACGAGGTCGACGGTTCGCATCAGCTGGGTAAGGCCTTCCAAGGCGAAAAACTCACACTGTAGAGGGACCAGAACCGCATCCGCCGCCGTCATGGCGTTGACCGTCAACAGGTTTAGGGAGGGCGGACAATCGATCAGTATGTACGAGTAGGGCTCAGGGTTATGGGTAAGGCCTGCAACCGCATCCTTCAGCCGGTACGACCGGCGGGGGTGGGTTCCGAGCTCGATTTCAACGCCGGACAGGTCGGCGTCGGCAGGCACAAGCTCCAATCCGGGTACATCTGTCCTCACGACCGCCGCCTGGAGGGAGGCGTCTCCGAGAAGGACGTCATAGAGGGAGGTCGCGCGTTGGGCGCGTCGAACCCCCAGGCCCGTGGACGCATTGCCTTGAGGATCGCAGTCAAGCAAGAGCACCCGTTCCCCTACAGCAGCCAAAGCCGTGCCGAGGTTGATGGCCGTGGTGGTCTTGCCCACCCCGCCTTTCTGGTTGGCGACCGCCAGAACGCGGGGTCGCGCGGCGGGGGCCTGTCGGGAGGGAAGGGGGTCAGACACGGCGGAGCCTCTCGATGCGCAAGATCTGACCGGAAGGATCGCTCCGGCTGGCCTGGCGTTCCACCTGGAAGTCCCACAGACGGCGCGCCTCGGTCAATTCCTGATCCACGTTTTCCCCTTTTAGAAAAAGACCCACGGCTTGGTCGGCGCGCTGATTGCCAAGGAGCGGCCAGGCGAAGCCCAGGAGCCGATCCAGAGGCGCGCAGGCCCGGGCGGTGACCACCTCGACCCCCGTCAGACGCAGGGCTTCGGCGCGGGCGTTATGAACCTCCGCCGGGAGGCCAAGGGCCGCAACGACATCGCGCAGGAAGAGGCAGCGCTTGCTCATGCTTTCGACCAGATGAATGCGCGCGCCCGGGGCGGCCTTAAGAAGGATGGCCAGGACCAGCCCCGGAAACCCCGCGCCTGCGCCAAGGTCGGCCCAGACCCGCGCGCCGGGCGCCAGGTCCACCAATTGCGCAGAGTCATAGGCGTGGCGCAGCCAGAAATCCTTGAGGGCGGAGGGACCCACGAGGTTCATCCGCGTGTTCCACGTGGTGAGGCGATCGTAGAAGGCCTGCATATCCTCCATGACGCGCGCGTCCGCCCCTGTGGCGACGGCGAAGGCGCTCTTCCCGAAGGCCAGAGGGTCAGGCGGCGTCGGCGCGGCGGACATGGGCGAGCAGGGCCGTCAGGGCGCCTGGGGTGACGCCTTCGATGCGGCCGGCCTGACCGAGGGTCAGGGGCCGGACGGCCGAGAGCTTTTCACGACATTCGCTGGAGAGCCCGCCGATGCGGGCGTAGTCGAGATCTGCGGGTAGACGCAGGGCCTCTTCACGCTGGAACGCCGCCGCATCGGCGGCCTGCCTGTCGAGATAACCGGCGTAGGCCGCGTCGATTTCCACCTGCTCGCGCACCTCAGGCGACCAGGTGGCGAGTTGAGGCCATAGGCCCGCAAGAGCCTCGAAGGTGATCTCAGGATAGGCGAGCAGTTGCGCAAGGCTTCGCGGCTTGCCGTCCTCGTTGACCCGAAAGCCGTGGGCGCCGGCCTGCGACGGCGTCAGCGTGAGGCGCTGCGCCTCGGCGCGGGCGGCGGCGAGGGCCGCCACTTTCTGGGTATAGATCCGCAGGCGGCCCGCGCCCACCAGGCCGAGCGCTGCGCCGCGTGCGGTCAGCCTCAGATCGGCGTTATCGGCCCGCAGAGTCAGCCTGAACTCGGCGCGGGAGGTGAACATGCGATAGGGCTCGGACACGCCCCGGGTGACCAGATCGTCGATAAGCACCCCGATATAAGCCTCGTTTCGGGCGAAGCTCACGCCATCTTGCCCCGACGCCGATCGCGCCGCGTTCAACCCGGCGACCAGCCCTTGCGCGGCCGCCTCTTCATAGCCGGTGGTGCCGTTGATCTGTCCCGCGAGATAGAGGCCCGCCAGGCGCTTGGTCTCCAGATGCGGGGTCAGTTCGCGTGGGTCGACATAGTCGTATTCGATGGCGTAGCCATAGCGACGGATCTGCACGGCTTCGAGGCCGCGGATCGTGCGCAAGAACGCCTCCTGAGTGTTTGCGGCGACCGAGGTCGAGACCCCGTTCGGATAGACGAGTTCACCGGCCGGCGTTCCGGGCAGACCCTCAGGCTCAAGGAAAATCTGGTGCGCCGTCTTGTCAGCGAAGCGCACCACCTTGTCCTCGATCGAGGGGCAGTAACGCGGCCCCACGCCCTTGGCCCGGCCGCCATAAACGGCGGACTCGCCAAGATGGTGAGCGATAATCCGGTGGGTGTCTTGATTGGTGGCGGTGACGCCGCACGCGACCTGCGGAGTGCCGATGGCTTTCGTCAGAAAGGAAAAGGGTTGTGGAACCGCATCCGCCTCCTGGCGCTCAACCCGATCCCAGGCAATGCTGCTGGCCTCAAGCCGGGCCGGCGTACCGGTCTTCAACCGGCCCATCGCGAAGCCGAGGCCGTAGAGCCGATCTGACAGCCCGATCGCGGGGCGGTCGCCGTCCCGGCCCGCGGCGATACGCTCATCTCCACGATGAATCACACCTTTGAGGAAGGTGCCCGTGGTCAGCACGACGGCCGCCGCGCGATAGCTCTGGGCGTTGGCGTCGATCACGCCCGCGACACGGCCGGCTTCGATCAGGAGGTCCTCGACCGCCGCCGGCTTAATGCTAAGCCCGGGGGTCTGCATCAGTTCAGCCTGCATGACCGCGCGATAAAGGCTGCGGTCGATCTGCGCGCGCGGGCCGCGGACCGCCGGGCCCTTGGACCGGTTCAACAGCCGAAACTGGATGCCCGCGCGGTCGGCGAGACGGCCCATGAGCCCATCGAGAGCGTCGATCTCCCGCACGAGGTGGCCCTTGCCAAGGCCGCCTATGGCGGGGTTGCAGGACATTTCCCCGAGGCTCTCAAGGCGGTGGGTAAGCAGGAGGGTTCGGGCGCCGAGGCGCGCGGAGGCCGCCGCGGCCTCACAGCCGGCGTGCCCGCCTCCGATGACGATGACATCCCAAGACATGGGGCCTCCAGGGACGCGGTGTTTAAAGAACGACCGCCGCGAACGCCACCTGTTTCACGTGAAACACCGACCCGGGCCGCCCGGACTCACTTTCCGATACAGAAGCTCGAAAAAACCTCGTCCAGAACCGCGTCGGCGTCGACCCGCCCGGTCAGCGCCTCGAGGGCGCGGGCCGCCAGGCGGACATCCTCAGCCATCAATTCCGGATCTCCGCCTCCCTGGTCCAGAGCGCGGCGGAGGTGAGCGGCAGCCTCGCCCAAGAGGCGGCGATGGCGCAGGCGCGTGGCTGGGGGCGGCTCGCCCCCCAGGGCGCGCACAACGCGCCGCTCTAGGGCCGCCCTGAGCTCCGCCGCCCCGTCGGCCTCGAGGGTCGTGGTGAAAACCGGCTCGAGTTCCAGGGCGTCCGCGGCGTCCCGGGCGGCGGCGCCGTCCGGGCCCCACGGAAGGTCGGCCTTATTGAAGACGGCCAGATCCCCCTGACGCACCTCCGCCACACCCTGACGCCAGGCCCCGTCATCGCCGGCGCTGTCGACGACCCACAGCCTGAGATCGGCCGCCTCGGCCCAGGCGCGCGCGCGCCGAATGCCTTCGGCCTCGATCTTTTGCGGAGTGGGCCGAAGTCCGGCTGTATCCGCAAGCAGCACCCGATACCCTCCAAGATCAAGCGTCTGTTCGATCACATCGCGCGTTGTTCCCGGCAGATCGCTCACGATGGCGGCGTCCCGCCGAAGAAGCTGGTTTAAAAGCGAAGACTTGCCGCCGTTGGGCGCCCCGATCAGGGCGATCCGGTAGCCCTCGCGCACACGCTCGCCCCTAAGGTCGCAGGCCGCGTCTGAGATTTCCGCCAGCAATCGGCCCAAAGTCCCAGCCGCGCGAGACCCCACGGCGTCCGGAAGATCCTCATCCGGAAAGTCGATCGCCGCTTCGAGAAACGCCAGAGCCTCGATCAGGGCCGCTCGCCACCCCTGGATCACCAGGCCGCCGCCCCGAAGCTGGGCAAGCGCCTGGCGCCGCTGGGCCGCTGACTCTGCATCGACAAGGTCGGCGATGGCCTCAGCCTCCACCAGATCGATCCGCCCTCCCTCGAAGGCGCGGCGGGTAAATTCTCCGGGCTCAGCGGGGCGAAGCGGCAGCGCATCCAGGGCAGACAGGACCGAGGCGGTCACCGCGCGTCCACCGTGAACATGAAGTTCAACAACGTCCTCCCCCGTGAAACTGGCCGGCCCCGGCATGTAAACCACGAGCGCCTGATCGAGTGTTTCACGTGAAACAGGGTCGACCAGCAGTCTTACCGAGACGACCCGGGGCGCCGGAAGCCTCCCGCACAGCGCCGTCGCCGCCTCGGCGGCCCCCGCGCCGGAAATGCGCACCACCGCCAGGGCGGCGCGCCCCGGCGCGGTCGCCAGAGCGAAGATGGTGTCCCTCATTCGCTCCGGGTCATCCCGCCAAGCCCCGCCGTCATCAGCTTGCGGAACTGCTCGGTCGCTTGGCCGCCCAGCGCCATCCAACTTCGGATCAGCTCGTCCGGCTGAAGCATGGCGATGTTCTGATCAATCCGCCCCTTCATTTCATCGACGAGATGGGCGTTCAGGGCGGTCACGTCCGGAAGGCCCAGAAAGGCGCGGGCTTCATCCGGTGTGCACTCCACCTCGACTTTCAATTTCATCGCGCCCTCCACTTGCGGCCACGCGTTTGTTATGGGCGCACACCGCCCAGAAAGGCTAGTAGCGTCCTCGCATTGAACGGAGCCGAAACCCGATGTCAGCCCCCCTGCCTATGACCATCGCCACCCCCGATGGAGAATTTGGCGCCTATGTCGCCGCCCCCGGCGGCGGGGCGGCGCCGGCCGTGATCGTCATTCAAGAGATTTACGGGGTGAACGCCGTGATGAGAGGCGTAGCGGATCACCTCGCCAGCCTTGGTTATCTGGCGGTCTGTCCTGACCTTTTCTGGAGGATCGAGCCCGGGCTCGACCTTACCGATCAGTCCGACGCCGACAATGCCCGCGCGTTCGACCTCTTCGGCCGGTTCGACGTCGACGCGGGCGTGCGGGATATCGCCGCCACCCTCGCCGCTGTTCGCGGCGACCCCCGCTGCAGCGGCAAGGTGGGCGCCGTCGGGTATTGCCTCGGCGGCCTTCTCGCCTATCTCACCGCCACGCGAACAGATGCTGACGCCTGCGTCGGGTACTACGGCGTTTCCATCGACACCCGGCTGGATGAAGCAGACAATCTCGCCGCTCCCCTAATGCTTCACATCGCCGAGGATGACGCCTTCGTCGACGCGGCGGCTCAGGCGCGGATGAGGGCCGGATTAAGCAACCACGCCGGCGTCTCCCTTTATTCCTACCCCGGACGGGGCCATGCCTTCGCGCGGGAAGGCGGCGCGCACTACGATGCGGGCGACGCCGCCCTGGCTCAGGGCAGAACAGAGGCCTTCTTCGCCCAGGCGCTGCGGTCATGAAGGCGGTTGTCATCCATCAGACGGGCGGCCCGGAGGTCCTGGACATCGTGGACCGCCCCACCCCGACGCCCGGGCCCGGTCAGGCTCTGGTTCGCCACGAGGCGATCGGACTCAATTTCATCGACATCTACCACCGGACCGGCCTTTACCCGATGAAGACCCCGTTCACGCCGGGCAGCGAGGCCGCAGGCGTGGTGGAGGCCATTGGGGACGGCGTCGGTCAAGTCAAACCCGGCGACCGGGTCGCCTATGCCGGCGGACCGGGGGCCTATGCCGACATGAACCTTGTCGCCGCTGATCGCCTGGTTCGGCTGCCCCCTGAGATCTCGTTTCACGTGGCCGCCGCCTCGATGCTTAAAGGCATGACCGCCGAGTTCTTGGCCGAGCGGGTCTGGCCCGCCCTGGCCCCTGGCGACCCGGTCCTGGTCCATGCTGCGGCGGGCGGCGTGGGCGGCATCCTGGTCCAGTGGCTCACACACCGCGGTCAGACCGTCATCGCCGCGGCGGGTGGGGACAGGAAGGGGGCGATCGCCCGCGCGCTCGGCGCTGCGCACGTCCTCGACTACGATCAGGTGGATGTCGCAGCGAAGGTGCGAGACATCACCGGCGGGGCCGGAGTGCGTGTGGTCTATGATTCCGTCGGCGCCGCCACTTTCGAAGCCAGCCTCGCCAGCCTCGCAAAACGCGGACTCCTCGTCTGTTACGGCAACGCCTCGGGGCCCGCCCCCCCGGTCGAGCCTGCTCGCCTCGCGCGGCTCGGCTCCCTTTTTCTGACGCGCCCCACGCTTTTTGACTATATCGCGACGCCCGACGAACTCTCCCGCGCCGCCGACGCCCTCTTCGGCCTCGTCCGCCAGGGGGTGCTAAAGATTGACATCGGCCAGTCCTTCCCCCTGGTCCAGGTGCGTAAAGCCCACGAAGCCCTCGAGAGTCGGGCGACCACAGGCGCCACAGTGCTTATACCCTAAGCTTATCGGACGCGTCCGCGTTCACTCTTTGTTTACGTGGCGGGAGCGCTCTGCTAGCCAGAGCTCTTGGCAGCGGAGATCCCCGATTCGCCCGACCGCAATCCGTATCATCGGCCTCGACCCCGGCCTTCGGCGAACGGGCTGGGGCGTGGTGACGAGCGAGGGCGCGCGACTGACATGGATCGCCCACGGGGTTGTCGCTCCACCAGAGACCCTTCCATTTTCCGAACGCCTTCTCCACCTCCTCGACGGCCTTGACGCCGTGATCGCCGTTCATGCGCCGCACGAGGCCGCCGTCGAGGAGGTGTTCGTGAATATGAACCCGACCTCAACGCTCAAGCTCGGCCACGCGCGGGCCTGCGCCCTCCTGGCGCCGGCGCGGGCGGGCGTGCCCGTCGCCGAATACGCCACCCGCCTCGTCAAGAAGGCCGTCGTGGGCGCCGGCGGGGCCGACAAGGCCCAGATCGGCTTCATGGTGCGCCGCCTCCTTCCCGCTGCGGGTGAGGTTTGCGCGGACGCCGCCGATGCTCTCGCCGTCGCCATCACCCACGCTCATTTGCGCGGCTTTGCCGCCAGAACCACGGCAAGAGGCGCCGCATGATCGGCCGGCTTCGCGGGGTTGTGGTGGAGATCGACCCTGAGGACTGCATCATCGAGGTTATGGGGATCGGCTATCAGGTGCGCTGTGGCGCCCGTACTCTGAAGAGGTTGCCGCCGACGGGCGAAGAAACCATCCTTCACGTGGAACACGCCTGGTCCGCCGAACAGGGCCCGCGCCTTTACGGCTTCCTGTCCCGAGACGAGCGCGCCGCCTATCGCCTCCTTACCGCCATCCAGGGGGTTGGTCCAAAAGCGGCCCTATCGGTTCTCGATATCTTGACCCCAGGGGCCTTGGCTGCCGCGGTCGCCGGCGACGACAGGGCGGCCATCGGCAGAGCGAGCGGCGTCGGCCCCAAACTCGCCCAAAGGATCGCCACTGAACTCAGAGGAAAGCCGATCGGCGCGGGGCTGACCATCTCCAGCGCGCCAACGTCAAATGGGGCAGGACCCGAAATGCCTAGCGCGCGCGGCGATGCGGTCGCCGCGATCATGGGCCTTGGCATCGCCGAGCCCCTAGCCCGCCGCGCGGTGGACAAGGTATTGGTTTGCGAAGGCGCTCTGCTTGACCTCCCAAGCTTGATCAGACTGTCGCTCCGAGAGCTCGGACGATGACCCGGCTTGTTTCGGGCGAGCAGGCTGGCTTTGAGGCGGCTGATCGCGCGCTACGCCCTCAGACCCTGGAGGAGTTTGTCGGCCAGACGGCGACGAAGGCTAATCTCAAAATATTTATCGACGCCGCGCGGGCGCGCGGCGACGCCCTCGACCACGTCCTCTTGTTCGGGCCGCCCGGCCTCGGCAAGACCACCCTGGCGCAGATCATAGCCCGCGAACTCGGGGTCAGCTTTCGCGCCACGTCAGGACCCATCCTCAGCAAGCCCGGCGACCTCGCCGCCATCCTGACCAATCTTGAGCCCAAAGACGTTCTGTTCATCGATGAGATCCATCGCCTGCCTCCGGCGGTCGAAGAGATCCTCTATCCTGCGATGGAAGATCATGTGCTTGACCTCATCATTGGCGAAGGACCGTCAGCCCGCTCGGTGCGCATCGATCTTGCGCCCTTCACGCTCGTCGCGGCCACGACGCGGGCCGGCATGCTCGCCACACCCTTGCGCGACCGTTTCGGTATTCCCCTGAGACTGGAGTTTTACTCCATCGATGAGCTGCAATCTGTCGTGAAACACGCGGCGCACCGAATGGGGGCGCGTCTCACCGACGCAGGCGCCGCCGAGATCGCGGCCCGGTCCCGCGGCACGCCGCGCGTCGCCGGCAGGCTCCTCCGCCGCGTGCGCGACTTCGCCGACGCTGAGAGCGCATCACACATAGGACGCCCTGAAGCCGCGCGGGGGCTTGCCCGATTGGAGGTTGATCCGGCCGGCCTAGACGCCTTGGATCGCCGCTACCTGACCGCCCTCATCGAGACCTATGGGGGAGGACCGGTCGGGGCCGACTCCCTCGCGGCCGCCCTGGCCGAGGCCCGCGACGCCATCGAGGACGTGATTGAGCCCTATCTGCTTCAGCAGGGTTACGTCTTGCGAACCCCCCGAGGACGCGTCGCTGGCCCGAAGGCCTACGATCATCTCGGCCTTACGGGGCCGATCACACTCCCCAAGCCAGCGCCCGGGGCCGCCGAGGAAGAGGACGTGTAGACCCCTCTTTCATGGATCCGGGCGGATCGGCGTCCGGAAAAGCCCCCCGCCGAAGGTTCAAGCCGACGCGAACCGACGCCAGATGACATCGCCCTTGAGGCTGTCGACGAAGCACGCGTGCGCTGAACGCTCCGCCTCGGTGAGGCGGGGCTGCAAAGGCGTCGGCCGCGGTCCGTAAACCGTCTTAAGCAGGACGCCATTGTCATCGACGGGCTGGTGCGCCGGGGCGAAATCCAGGGCGCGATCCTTTCCCCCCCGAAGCTCAAGATAAACCATGGCCAACAGCCGAGTGTCGATCAGCGCCCCGTGCTTCTCACGCTCCGCCAGGGAAATCTTGAAGCGTTTACAGAGGGCGTCGAGGGAGTTGTACATGCCAGGAAAGCGCAGCTTGGCGAGCTCGTAGGTGCAGGTCCACCGCGTGTCGTGCAGCGGGGGCCGTCCGATCCGGTCCAGTTCCGCGTTGACAAAGCCGCGGTCAAAGGCCGCGTTGTGGGCCACGATCGGCGCATCGCCGACAAAGTCCAAGAACCGGTCGCAAATGTCCTCATGGTCGAATGTGGGCTTGCCGGCCAGCATTCTGCGGGAGATCCCGTGCACCTTCTCTGCGTCAGGATCGATTTCCCGCTGAGGGTCGATGTAGCGGTGGAAGCTTCGCCCCGTCGGCAGATAGTCTTCGATTTCGATACAGGCGATCTCGATGACCCTATGGCCGGCGCGTGGATCGAGACCGGTTGTTTCCGTATCAAGAACGATTTCGCGAGCCATGGAGCAATTATTGAGCTGCGTCGCCTGAACCGTCCAGGGCGGCGTTTCGTCTCGGCCTCCAGGCCGGATCCTTCAACGCCCGCAGCACGGCGCGCACCTCTTCGCGCGCGCGTTCAAACCCCAGGCTCGTGTCGATAACGAAGTCGGCGAGGGCTCGCTTTTGAGCATCGGGCGTCTGACGCGAGACGATCGCCTCGAACTTTTCCGCCGTCATTCCAGGCCGCTCCAAAACGCGCGCGCGCTGCACCGCTTCTGGCGCGCTGACCACCACGACCGCATCCACACCCTTGTCGCCGCCGGTTTCAAACAGCAGGGGGACATCGAGCACGACCACGGCATCCTTGGCGACATCCTTGAAAAATTCGGCCCTGTGTGCGGCCACCAGCGGGTGCACGATCGCCTCGAGTCGCTTAAGGGCGTCGGGGCTGTTCAGAACGTAAGCGCCGAGACGCTCTCTATCGATCGCCCCGGTCGGCGCCACGCCGGGGAAGGCCGCCGACACTGGCCCAACCGCCGCCCCGCCGACGCCATAAAGGGCGTGAACCGCCGCATCGGCGTCATAGACCGGCGACCCCTCGGCTTCGAACATCCGCGCTGTGGCGGACTTTCCCATGCCAATCGATCCTGTCAGACCCACGGTTATCAAAGGAGGGCGCCCTCAAGCAGGGACCGAACATCCAAGGTCCCTGGCGGCTCCAGGCCAAACAACGCCATGAAGCTCGGCCTCGCCTGACCGATCAGCATGGCCAGACCATCGACCGTCGGCTTCCCAAGGGCGCGCGCCTTCGCCAGAAACGGCGTTTCAAGCGGCTTATAAACCATGTCCATCACCGCGCTCTGGCCGGGAGCCGCCTCGAGGGGCCAATCGGGCTGCGCATCCGCCCCAAGACCTGCGGATGTCGCATTGATGATCGCGACGGCGCCTTCGAACGCCTTGTCTGCATCGCCTATTCCAAATCCGTGGCCGCCGAAGCGGGCGGCCAGGTTGAAAGCGCGCTCCACCGTGCGGTTGACGATCCTAAGCTCCCTCGTCCCCGCCCCGATCAAGGCGGCCGCCGCGCCCCGCGCCGCGCCCCCAGCCCCTAGAAGGACCACCGGGCCAGACGTGAGATCAACCTTAGGAGCCTGCGCGGCGAAGGCGGCCAGGAGGCCGAGGCCGTCGGTGTTGTGCGCTGAGATCCCCCCGGCCGCGTCAAACAGCAGGAGGTTGGCGGCCCCGGCCGCCTCGGCGTCAGGGCTGGCTTTGTCCGCGAGCGCGAGCGCCTGTTCCTTGAACGGAAGCGTGACGTTGACCCCGCAGACGCCGGCGCCCGCCAACCCCTTGACGAGGGTTGAGAAGGTCTCGCCCGCCGGTTCAAACGGCGCATAGACGGCGTCGATCCCCGCAGCCTCGATCCAGGCGCCATGAAGGCCGGGGCTTAGGGAGTGTCCCACGGGGCGGCCGACGACGCCGGCCACCTTCGCCCGACCTGTAATCCTCATGCGCCGATCAAACCCCGCTGCCGCAGAGCGTGCAGCAGGCCGATCAGGGGCAGGCCGAGAATCGCGAAAAAATCCCCTCCGATAGCGTCGAACAGCTGAATCCCGCGGCCTTCAATTCGGTAACCGCCCGCTGAACCCATCACGCTATCCCCTTCCGCCGCTAGATAGGCGTCCAAGAAGCCATCGGAGAAGCGCCTCATGGTCAAGTTTACCGTGACCAGTTCACGCCAGCTGGGCTCTGCGTTCTCCACCAGAACAACGGCGCTGTGGAGCGCGTGGGTCTTGCCGCACAACCGCTTGAGCTGCGCACGCGCCGCATCTGCATCCTCTGGTTTATCGAACGCCTCTCCCTCAAATTCCAGGGTCTGATCGCATCCGAGACTCGCCTCTCCGGTTCGGGCCCATCCGGCCCGCGCCTTGAGCTCTGCAAGGGCGTCCGCCTGTTCCCTGGGCGTCAGGCCCTCGGCCCGAAGGGCCTGCTTGGCCGCCTCTTCGTCCACGCCGGGCGAAATCGACCGATAGGGCACGCCGGCTTGCTCCAGCACGCGCCGTCGGGTCAGGCTGGTGGAGGCCAGAACCAGCACTCAGGCCGAGCCTTGTGTGGCGGCGGCGGCTCGAAGCTTGCGATCATTCAAAAGATTGATGACCGCCGCGGCGGTCTCTTCCACCGAGCGCCGGGTGACGTCGATCACCGGCCAGCCATGCCGTTCAAACATCCGGCGCGCCGAGATTATCTCTTCTCGCACCGTCTCAGGATCCACATAGTTCGTCCCGCGGTTCTCCTTCAAGGCCAAGAGCCGGTTACGCCGGATCTGCAGCAGCCGCTCCGGGGAGACCAGAAGACCGACCACAAGGGGCTTTTTGAGCGTGAACAAGGCCTCCGGCGGCGCCACGCCAGGCGCCAGCGGCACATTGGCGGCCCTCACCCCCCGATGAGCCAGATAGATGGAGGTCGGGGTCTTGGATGTGCGGCTGACGCCCACGAGCACCACATCCGAGGCCTCGAGATCCTTACCGCCCTGACCATCGTCGTGTCCGATCGCGTAATTCAAAGCCTCGATCCGCTCGAAGTACTCCGCATCCAGGGCGTGCTGAGCGCCGATCCGGGTCGAAAGCTGGGCCCCGAGATAGCGCCCAAGCGCTGCGGTGAGCGGATCGAGCGCGGCCAGACACGGCGTTTCCACGGCCCGGCAACCGGCTTCAAGCTCTACCCTGAGCTCTCGGTCCACCACCGTGTGAATCACCACGCCCGGCGCCTCCTCGATCTCGCGGAGCACCCGCTCCAACTGCCGGAGCGAGCGGACCAGAGGATAGATGTGCTCAATCGGCGTCACATTATCGAAACGGGCGCACACCGCCTTGATCATGGCGTTCAAGGTTTCGCCCGTCGAGTCCGATATCAGGTGGACGTGGAAGTAGGTGGCGAGACGGGCGGGCGGGGTCATGGGAGCTTCAAACGCGGGGTTGGCCACTATGTCGCACCGTCGAGCTTGGGGAGCAAATCCGGGACGAAAGCCTCCAAACCGCCGATCGGTCAGGGGTGGGCGGCTCAAGATGTCCACTTAGCCGAGCCGCGGCGCGCGAGACGGTTGGTCATGGTGGATGAATGAGCCTGTCCCAGAAGTCCAGCCCACTTCGGCAAACTCATCCGCGAGACCCTGTGCACGATGCTGATGGTCAGCGACGCGGGACGTTGGTTCCATGCCCGATTGGTTAATAAACTCTTAACGTGGAAACAGCGTGTTAAGGTTTGATTAACACAATCCACACCCCGCGGCAGGGCGCCGCAGAAGCCCCTGTGGTCCGACGGCTCAGAACGCGCGCGCCGTGCTGGACCGCCCACGAGCTATCCCCTCTGTCCACTGTCCCTCTGTTTCCTTCGATCCTTTAGACTCAATCTTTCTAAGAAGGCGGAAGGCGCGCTGCACAGTTGGCCTTGAGGCGATCGGCAGGACCCGCTTAAAGGACCCATGATCCACACCTCGGTTGCGTCCCGCCCGGTCCGCGCTTTCGGCGCCGAGACCTTCGATCGGCCGCCGATCGCCAAGGCGCCATCGGTGTTGCGGCGGGCGCCCGGCCGATGAGCCGCGTCGCTGTCGTCCTCTTCAACCTTGGCGGCCCTGACCGACTGGAGTCGGTTCGGCCTTTCTTGTTCAATCTCTTCAAAGATAAGGCCATCATCTCCGCCCCCCTGCCGATCCGCTTGGCTATCGCTTGGTTGATCTCCACGACACGGGAGAAAACCGCCCAAGCCAATTATGCCCTCATGGGCGGAGCCTCGCCCTTGCTGAAGGAGACCGAGGCGCAGGCCCGTGCGCTTGAGGGCGCGCTGGCGTCGCGGATCGACCATGACGTCAAGGTGTTCATCGCCATGCGCTATTGGCACCCCACGACAGAGGACGCCGCCGGCGCCGTTGCGGCTTTCGCCCCCGATGAGGTGGTCCTGCTTCCGCTCTATCCGCACTATTCAACAACCACGACCGGGTCGTCTCTCGCCGCCTGGCGCAAGGCCTATAAGGGATCAGGCGCGGTTCACGCCGTGTGCTGTTATCCCCAGGAGCCCGGGCTGGTGGAGGCCCATGCGCGGACGATCAGAGCGACGCACCGGGCCCTCGGGAGCCCTGGCCCGCTGCGGGTCCTGTTCTCGGCCCACGGCCTCCCGCAGAAGGTCGTCGATGACGGCGATCCCTATCAGAGCCAGATCGAACGCACCGCAGCGTCGGTGGTGGAGCAGCTCGGTCCTGATTGGACGAGCGACTGGGACTGGCGGATCTGCTATCAGAGCCGGGTCGGACCGATGCAGTGGCTGGGTCCGTCGACCCCGGAGGCCCTCGCCGCTTCAGGCGCAGAGGGACGCGGAGTTCTTGTCGTCCCGATCGCTTTTGTCTCTGAACATGTGGAGACCCTGGTCGAGCTAGACCACGAATACGCAGCCCTTGCGCGCGAGCTTAGCCTTCCGTTCTATCTTCGTGCGCCAGCCATCGGGATCGATATCGCTTTCATCGAAGGTCTGGCCGAAAGCGCCCTGGCCGCCCTGGGTTCAAAGGCCCTCGGGCCGCAAGGGGCGCCATGTGCGGCCTCGTTCGCAAAGTGCCCTTATCGACAGACAGGGAGAGAAACTGCGTAATGCTCGGTACGGCCTACACCTGGGTCCTCGGCCTCCACATTATCGCGGTCATCGCCTGGATGGCCGGACTGATGATGTTGCCTCGGCTTTATGTTTACCACATGCAGACTGAACCCGGTTCAAAAATGGACCTAGTCTTGAAAGACGCCGAGCGACGGCTTTTGCGCATTGTTCTTAATCCGTCGATGATCCTGGTCATTCTGCTGGGGCTAACCTTGGTCTCGCTCAACATCCGCGGCGAAGGCTGGGGTTTTGTCCTGCATCCTTGGCTTTTGACCAAGCTCGCCTTTGTAGTGTTCCTGGTGTTCTGGCATGCGTTTTTGGCGCGCTCGCGCAAAAATTTCGCCGCGGGGACCAACGCCCGGTCGGAAAAATTCTGGAGAATGACCAATGAACTGCCGTTCCTGGCGGCGATTGTGATCGTCCTTGCGGTGACGACGAAAATCGGCGGCTAGCCGCGAGGGGGCGGGCTGTTTAGAAGCTCCGCTATGAGTGTTGAAAAGCCCACCTTTACGGACGAGGAAGCCCTCGCCTTTCACCGCTGGCCCACGCCCGGCAAGATCGGCGTGCACGCCACCAAACCCATGGCGACCCAAACGGATCTGTCGCTGGCCTATTCCCCGGGCGTGGCGGTTCCGGTCCTCAAGATCGCCGAAGATCCCGACAATGCCTATGAATACACATCCAAAGGCAATCTCGTCGCCGTCATTTCCAACGGTTCGGCCATTCTTGGCCTCGGCGACCTCGGAGCTTTGGCGTCCAAGCCGGTTATGGAAGGCAAGAGCATCCTGTTTAAGCGGTTCGCCGACGTCGACTCCATCGACATAGAGGTGAACTCACGGGACCAGGACGAAATCATCTCGGTGGTCAAGTCGATCGGCGTCTCCTTCGGCGGGATCAACCTCGAGGACATCAAGAGCCCCGAGTGTTTCATCATCGAGCAGACCTGCCAGGAGCTGCTCGACATCCCGGTCTTCCACGATGATCAACATGGCACAGCGATCATCTCGACCGCCGGCCTGATCAACGCCTGCGCCATCACTGGGCGGGCGCTCAAGGACGTCAAGGTCGTCCTGAACGGCCCTGGGGCGGCGGGCATCGCCACGCTTGAGCTGATCAAGGCGGCGGGTGTGCGCCCCGAAAACTGCATCGCCGTCGATCGCAAGGGGGTGCTCTTTCGCGGCCGCACCGAGGACATGAACCAGTGGAAGTCGGCCCATGCCGTCGAAACACCCCTGCGGACCCTCGAGGAGGCCATGGCCGGGGCGGACGTCTTTATCGGCCTTTCGGTCAAGGGCGCGCTGACGCCGGCCATGGTCAAGTCGATGGCCAAACGACCGATTATTTTCGCCATGGCCAATCCGGACCCGGAGATCACCCCAGAAGAAGTCCACGCGATCCGCGACGACGCCATCGTTGCGACGGGACGGTCCGACTATCCAAATCAGGTCAATAATGTCCTCGGCTTTCCCTACATCTTTCGAGGGGCGCTCGACGTGCGCGCACGACGGGTCAACCACGAAATGAAAATCGCCTGCGCCCGGGCCCTGGCCGAGCTGGCGCGCGAGGATGTTCCGGACGAGGTGGCGGCCGCCTATGGCGGGGAGCGGCTGACCTTTGGCCCCAACTACATCATCCCGACCCCGTTCGACCCGCGCCTGATCTGGTACGTGCCGCCCTTCATCGCGCAGGCCGCGATGGATACTGGCGTCGCGCGCAAACCCATCACCGATATGGACGCCTACCGGGCCAGCCTGGCCCAGAGGCTCGATCCCGCCGCCGCCTTTCAGCAGAAGATCACCGGCGTCGTTCAAGGCGCAGCGCCCAAGCGCATTGTTTTCGCCGAAGGCGAGGAACCCAGCGTCATCCGCGCCGCCATCGCCTTTAAGGCCCAGGGCCTCGGCCACCCTATTTTGTGCGGCAGGGTGGAGCTTGTGCATGAGAACATGCGCGCCTTGGGCGCAGATCCGCAGACGGTTGGCATCGAGATCGTCAACGCCCGTCTGTCGCACCGTAATGACGAATACGTCGACAGCCTCTACGCCAAGCTGCAGCGTTACGGATATCTGCGCCGGGATGTTCAGCGGCTGATCAATCAGGACCGAAACTCCTTCGCCGCCTCTATGGTGGCCCACGGCCACGCCGACGGCATGGTGACGGGGGTCACGCGGAACTTCGACGTGGCGATGGACGAGATTTTGCGGGTCATTCCGCCGTCCCGAGGGGGCCGGGTCATCGGCATGTCGGTGGTCCTGGCCAAGGGCCAGACCCTCTTCGTGTCGGACACCACCGTAACCGAACTTCCAGACAGCGCCGAACTGGTTGAGATCGCCATTGAGGCGGCCCGCTCGGTCCGGCGGCTTGGCTACACCCCAAGGGTGGCCTTCCTGTCCTATTCCACCTTTGGCAACCCACCGGGCGAACGCGGCGGCAAGGTGCG
>Ga0116231_10001012_pt1 | contig 55324 bp, 33 predicted proteins | sample S1TSphgellanicum_2_FD_89695 | JGI IMG/M metagenome (GOLD analysis project Ga0116231, IMG submission 89695) | Host-associated microbial communities from peat moss isolated from Minnesota, USA - S1T2_Fd - Sphagnum magellanicum MG | ecosystem: Host-associated > Plants > Peat moss > Unclassified...
CTTCAACCATTGAATTAATCAAGTAAGAACTCAAGGACTCTTCCTTGTTACTACCGATAATTTATCCTAGTAGTTAGTTACTTGAAGTAATTAGGATGAAGAAGTAGGATGTGAGGGTCAACGGACAGAAAAAATAAGGATCAAGCTCAAGAGACCTCATCAGGATATCCAAGATAAGGGGGAGGTTGGATCCTCTAATCCCATTAGTCATGAGGATTGTCATCCTCTTTGATTAGAGGATGGAATATCTCTTGTGTTTCATTAGGCCCAAGGATTCTCATCCTAATTTCAATTGGATGGCCATTCATTCTCAAATTCTCATTGGCCCTTGAAGGATGAAGAGGTCATTTTGATTGGTGCAAAAGGATTTCAAAGCTTTCATTGGACAAGGGGGACAAGCTCAAGGAAAGTCATGGAGGCTTACCAAGAAAAAAAACATTGTGTGTATGTGGAAAAGGAGAAGGAAGAGGATAATGAAGTGTGAGAAAGGTTGTTAGTTCTTGTGTGTGGAGGTGTTCCTGGAAAGGTTATGAAAAAATGAAGCATGGAATGGAGTTGTGTGTAACAAGTAATCATAGTGAGGCCTCTGGACTTTGGTTTAATTAATTGTTTCTCTCAAATCCACTATTGGATTTGTGTCAAAATTAGATCAATTTTAGTTTGAAAGGTGTAGAAGCTCCTCCCAAAAATTCAGCGTCATCGGTTTTGCTGTGAGGGGGTTACAGGTGTTGGAAGTAGAGGGTGTTGAAGTGGGTTTCATGGAATGATTTCCATGGTGAAGCTTTTGGACTTTTGGTTTAATTAATTGTTTCTCTCAAATCCACTATTGGATTTGCGTCAAAATTAGATCAGTTTTAGTTTGAAAGGTGTAAAAGCTCCTCCCAAAAATTCAGCATCATCTGTTTTGCTGTGAGGGAGTTACAGTTGTTGAAAGTAGAGGATGTTGAAGTGGGTTTCATGGAATGATTTCCATGGTGAAGCTTCTGGACTTTTGGTTTAATTAATTATTTCTCTCAAATCCACTGTTGGATTTGTGTCAAAATTAGATCAATTTTAGTTTGAAAGGTGTAAAAGCTCTTCCCAAAAATTTAGCGTCATCGGTTTTGAGGGAGTTATAATTGTTGGAAGTAGAGGAGGTTGAGTTGTTGTTTTTTTTCCTCAATCTAAACAAGTGGTTTTTAGTTTCGAGCTTAACTTTTGGTCAAAGACATAAATAAAAATTTAAAAATCATGAGATTTGGACACAACGCATTAGATTTTTAGTAAATTTCATTACTTACCTCGAACCACCTTACTCGTTAGACTTCAATTACATAGTAGTTCCACTTCTAACCAGGTTTTTTGTGAGTGCATATCTTAGTGGTGGAAGTGTGCAAGAAATCCTCACACATCTACTTACCATTGTCTAGAAAAACTTCTTCTATTGTGGATAATTTCTCTTGTGAATTCATTAACTCTTGAAATTTTTATGTTTCCATAGGAGTAGTAGTTGGCATACCCGGCCAAGTTGTGTTCCATCCTTCCATGGATGTAAATGGCTCTTCTATTTAGGTCTATGTTTTTTGAATCTATTGAATTGTCTCCACCATTGACTTCTTCAATTTATTTTCTTTCTCCTAGTCAATAGCACTCTTGGGTAAATGAATAGTCTAGTGGCTCATTTTTGGCAGATACAACTTTCACAAGAGTTAGAATCAAGTTTTTATAAATAATCCATATGAATATGGTTTCAATTCCTAAGGTTTTCATTAGTGTAATCTTTGACTATTTTAGTGTCAATCACTTTATGAAACCTTTTAAAACTAGGTCAAAACCCATGTTGAAAAATATTGTTGTTAATTGGTATGGTGAAATCATTTTGAAAATCCTAAAAGAAAAACCAATAAAGTTTATAAGAATAAAAGCCCATTTAGGTGTTCCAATTATGTACACATGGGGCACAATTTTTTTAAAAAACAAACAAAAATTGTTTCAAAAGGACTTTTGAAAACAAGGTCCAATTTTGACCCCTCAAAAGTTCGTAACCACCATTTGGTTAAGGTTTCACAAAATAAGATTTCACAATTAACTTTATTATTTAATTTTTCAACCCATGTTTAACCACATTAAACAATTTGAAGTGGATTTCAATATGAATTCTTGAATTTTTTCACAATCCAATCAACTTACCAGTCCAAATTTGTTTTTTCAAAAGTCCATTATTGATAAGGAATACATTCCTTTCAAAAAATAATTATGCAAGTCTCTTCATAATCAAGTTATTAATCTAGAATGAGTCATCATTTAATGTATTTAAACTTAAATCATTCACCATAAGCATTTAAACACAAAATATTTGCGAAAATCAAGCTTGTGACGCAAAAAGTGAATCACTTTACCTTGCATTTACCCTCTTTCCTTCCTTGGATCTCTATCCTTGAACACTTGTTCTTTAATTGTTTTACTTCTTGTTGTAACATTACATCCACCACATTCACATATGTAGTGACTATTTGTGTTTTAGGAACATCTTGAACCTTTGCTATTGCCATAGATTTCCCATGAAACATTTTCTACATTTCAACAAACTTGGACAATCTATCATTTTATGTCCATTCAAACCACAAATGTGACAAGCATATGAAGATGTCTTTTGTGGTTTTTGATTTGGTTGTACTGCATATGTGGTTACCACTATGGTTTACTCTTTCTTCTTTCTGCATGTTTCCACATTGTGATTCGTCATACCATAGTTTATGTACTACTTATTAGTTTTCCTTGTATTGTTCTATGTTTTTGCTGGTGTTGCTTGTTTAGTACTCTATGGTACTGAAAGTGCACTCCTTGCTTCTGCAATAGTCATGCCTTTTTCATACAACATCACCAGCTCCTTATGTTGTTGTAGTGTTGATTGTTTCATCCTTGTAGTCACAATTCTAAAGTATGATTACAAACCCATTCTAAACATAATAGTAAAAAAACTATCTATGGTTGGTACTTGTAAACCATGAACCAACTTCTGAATTTGTTCATAGTAAACCTCCACCCTCTTAGTTTCCTCTTGTTTCATGTTCTTTAGCTCCATGTATATTTTCTTTTCATTTTGAATCTTTTGATGACGTTTGCAAAATGCCTATGTAAGCTCTTAAAAAGAACAATAAATTTTTTTGACATGTAATTGTGGCACAAGTTCAATGTTGTATATCTTAGTGTATAGTTAAATACATTGATAATATATTCTTAAAAAGTTTTTGCATTTGCCTTTACTACAAAATTGAACATTCTGACTTGAACATCTAGATCAACATCTTTTTTGAAGTTAAGATACTTAAGAGTTACCCTATTTGGCATAATAGAATGGCCATTTCTAAAATTAAAAAATTATGCATTTACGACATATGGTTTTTGATATCCTCTTCTTAGGTTTGTCACATTTGTACTTTTATACCATCCAATAGCCATTGAACTCATCAGTGGTCGATTTGCAATTTTATTCACATGAATAGTCATTATTAGATTGATAAACACCATCTGTGGCGTCCCAAAAACTTTGGTAGTTATTGTTGGTAGTGTTGAATTTCAATTCAGGTTCCTTCCTGCTAAGATTCCACTCATTCCACTGCCCAAATTTGCTATAGATCCAATTAGTACTCCACCTTTGACAACATTCACGTTAGGTGCAACCATTGTTTCCACTCTTGTGGTTGTTATTATAACATTAGGTGATTGAGTAACCTTTATTCTAGTAGGTTGTCTCCAAATTTCAACAATTGCTACTTCTGACATTTTTGGTGAAATTGAGTTGATTTGAGTTTGATGATGCCCCATTTTATGGTATCCTTTGTGGTGTAGAATGTGGATGTGAATATACCTTTGGCATTTTGCTCCTGAATTGAATGGATGGATGGATGAATTTGTTGATTTTGTGGTCCCAATTGACCTCCTAACTCCATACCTCTTAATCTATTTTGGACTATAGAAATTCATGGTTCCTAATCATATGATTGATCCATTAATGCTCCTGCCACATTCTATAATTCCAAATGTTTGGCAATATTTGCTTTGATGTGAAAAGGCACAAAAGGACAATCCATGATTGCACGTCCTTCTTCCTCACATAATGCACAAACCTTTGAAAGTAATTTAATTACCTTTGAATCCACATATTCATGATCTTATCTTTCGGTTGTGTACTTTGTTTGATGCAACTTTGGATTTCCTTGATGTGAATATGATTGTGGTATTTCATCCAACACATTTACCTATGCCTCTACATATTTAGATAGTTGTAGGTAATTTTCTTTAGTCTCTTCAACCACATTGATATTGGTGTTTTCTTCCACCTCCCAGTCTTCCACTGGTTTATAATAATCTAGACATGCAAACTGATATATAAATTTGGGTTATATACCTCCTGTAACATCCCTTCTTCAGCTAGTCACTGACTTTGGAATTGAGATTTCTTGTAATTGATTAGGTATTGTAGAAGTTTTTGCTCCGCCTTGACCGTTTCGATTATGAACCACTAATTGTAATTGAAAAGTATACTGCATTCATTCATTTGGGTGAGGAATCAACTACATTTTTGTGTGTGAGATTATCTTTTATAATTATGCCTTCTTTGAAAACCCCTAGTCCATATTTCATGTTGTACCACCTCTTGTGGTAGAAATGACTTGTGCCATGCAGGTCTTTCCTTTGTTTTTAGAATTCGTCTATCCAACTTCAAATTCCGATATGGGGTTTATGTAAGCCTTGTATACTCCTTTCCATTTTCAAGATTGTCTTCTATTTGTTTTTCCAGTGATTTGACAATTTGCCTCCAAGTCCAATTATTTTTATAAACTCCGGGTCACCATCCGATTCATGTTGTTTCACAATCCTTCGTCTTCAAAGTTTATGGATCGTTTTGTAATCCTTATAATGTTAACCGCTTAGATTTCTGATACTTTTTAACATACCCCTCTAAATTTTGAATTAAAAAACAAAACCATTCATTTAAACATTTTCAAATATAATACAACAACAAAAATTGTAGAAAACCTTCCAATTATTGTAAAAAAAATAGAAAGAAAAATTCCCCACAAGATGGTCGCTAAATGGTAGAAGTGAAATTTAATTCCTACAAAAGTTGTTCCACACTATTGTAACAACAAATTTACATTATAATATGCACACATTGACAAATTTTTCCGTGATTCTAAACACACTCGACTCTACAGTTCCTTAAAACACAAAATTCATGGTTATTTCATATAACTAGAATATGCATTTCAAAATATAATGTAGAAAAAATCTAGAGGCAAAATTATAATTCATTACATTACATTACATTTTTTATACTACAAATAATTCACATAATAATATGATTATGGAAACCATTATAAAAGTTCGTACTTCTCTGTTTTACTGAAAATTCCATTAAAATTATAGTGACATTCCATTATCTGTGGAAATGAAATCAAAACAACAAAATAAAATTTGTGGTATATTAAAAAACAAAATTTGTTGTTTTTTGTTACAAAGTACTTACATCTATTCTTACTCCCAAAACTATGTGTTTCAGAATGAATTCCTTTTCCTTAGATCTTCTCCCTTTGGGCAATCCCAAGTCACATAATCATGATTTAAAACCAACAAGAATTCAAAATTCAAACCTACAATGTTCCATGATTAGTACCGATCTTAACTACCTTGTTCATCCAAAACCATGTAATCATCCTACCCCCTTAACAAGTACATCCTGACCAGAGTACGAAATTTCATGGGGAGTTTTAAAAATTTTGTGAAAAAACACTAATTGATCATTGTACAACTTCACGAGACCATCTTGAAGCAAACATGTTAGTTGAATGGATGGTGCAAATGGTGAAATGTAGTTTGTGGAAATATGGGCTTCAAAAGGGCCATACTAAAAATTGGGATATACAATTACCATGATTAGCCATGGGGTATTGGTTTAATTGACAAACCTAGCTTAAATCGTTTTCATCATTTTTTTAATTGTTTGGTTGTGAACCTAAGTTACTAGCTTCAATTTAACAAAATGCAATAATCAATTTGGATGGTCCAAAGGTGTGGTTTTAAGCATGTTAGCAATAATTTTATTTGTTTTGGCAAGTAATATAAAATGGTTATGGAGAATTTGACATGTGTTCATACCTAGGCTACATGCCTACCTACATAGGTAGATATGTAGGATGAACCTACAAAGTTACACTACATACCTACCTTCCTAGATAAACAAGTAGATAGGAAAATAAAAGGGTAGGTGAACTAAAGAGTAGCTATGAAAATATTTTTATTTTATTTTATGTTTTGTTTTTAAGGTTAAACATTTTTGAGTTCATCCCAAAATGGCACATGTATTTTAATATGAGGACACAAGAAAAAATACTTTCTTTATATAGTAGTTTTGGAGATGAAATTCAAGGAAAAAATATATGGTTTAAATTCTTTAGTTGCATATTGCATTGCAACTAGAAATTTTTTTGGCCATATTTTTTATGTTTAAAATTTTTTTGGGGGTAAATTATACAACTAAATACATAATTATTTGATAATTACGTATGTGAATTAATTGTCTAAATTAGTTATTTAAATTAATCATTTTAATTCAAATAATTAATTATATAAATTATTTAAATTAATTATTCTCAAATATATAATTAATAGTTAATGAATTAAGATAATGCATTTTTAGATAATTAATTTAGATAATTAATTTTTTGAAATAAGTATTTGACATTTTTTGGGGAATTAATCAGTCTAATTAATTTAATTTATTAGTTAATTATTTCAATAATTAATTATTTGAATTTAGATAATTTATTATTAGATAATTAATCATTCATTATTTGAATTTAAAATTTTAATTAATTATTTAAACTAATCAATGTAAATCATTTAATTTATTTGTTAGTTAATTTATGTCGTAACCCTAACCTTGAGCTCGTGACCAAGGCAAGGGTTTGCAAGAGGGCGAGACAAGAAGGAGACCCAAAAGGCACATTTTATATTCATGGGAGTGCAGGAGAGTGTGAGAGAATGAACCCTCACACTCCCAAGGCAACTCCCACTTGGGGAGTTGAAGTCCCAAAGGACTCCCAAATCTTCAAGGAATGATTGTAGGGATCGAACCCCATCAATTTGAAGAGTTCTTTATATCATTGGAAAACTATTGAAACATAGATGTCTTAAATGGGCTCGCATCACCCATTTGGACATTTAAAACACAAGTTATGGCCAAAAGAAAGGTCGGGAGTCAAATTGGCAGTTTGTTTCCTGACCATTAAAAGTCGAGAATCAACCCAATTTCCTGGTGTGCAAATGGTGTGCAACATACCGTTAGAAAGCTCTCGACAAGGGCTATAACTTTGCTTCAGACTTCATTGCGATGCACACAAAGTTATGGGGTTCCAAAATCGTGGGAATCCCAACTTTGGCAATTTTGGGATTCCCATTTGGGAGTCTCGGGACAAAAAGTCATTTCGATGTGGGCCTCGTGGAAAGGCACAAAGTATATTATAAGGGGGAAGGTGATGGTTTCCCCCAAGTTCGGGTCGTGGTGAGTCTTGTGAGTCTGAATTTGCCCGTGGCTCATCCTAACACCAAAAGTGCTTCAACTATGCATTAACCAACTTGTTGTTTGGTTTGTACATATCTAAGTGAGTGATTAAGTGCTTTTCATTCTTCCTAGTCCCATCCCGTAGCTCCAGCACGCCTTTCTACCCCCAAAGTGTTATGAGCCAGGGAGCGTGCCTCGACTTCTTGCTTTTCCATTGTCTTCAATTTGGACTCACATTTGAGTCTATTAAGGAGCCTAGGGGTGCGTCAGTTTAGATAACTAATAATTTATTATTTGAATGTAAATTTTTTAATTAAATATTTGAATACCAAATAAATATTTTAATGAATATATGAATTAATAATTAAATTATAAAAATTAAATTAACAAAATAGTTGTTTGAATTATATTGATTATTAGAAATTAATTATTAATTAATAGGTAGCAGATTATCGAAAAACCAATATTGAATATTGAATATTAAATATGATTTTTAAAAAAACTTATTAATTGTTGAATAATAGTCACAAAATAATGGAAAATTAATATTTTTATATTGATAACATATTAACAACATACTGGCATAATTAGTTATGTCAATGAAAATCGTAATCAGTAACTAATTGCAAATGTCATATTTCATGTGGTGAAAATGTGTACACATGGCATGATTGTATTTGTCAACATCTTACATTAATTTTAATGTAGTTGTTAATTGGGTGTTGGATTACACTAGTTATAATGTAGTTGCCACATGTGACTAAAGTGTAATTATCAAAAAGTCAACCATGATTGACCAAGTCTATATATGCAATGAATACATATAGATGTCCCATTTGCAACTAAGTTGCAAGTATAATATAATTCCTTTATTTTTTAATGTGGCATTTTATTTATTAATTTCCTATTTTTTCCATGTTTTAATTATAGTGTAGTTATATATTAGTTCTTTTGGAGTTCTAATTGTAAAGTAGTGTGGTTTTGATGGACAAGATTTCTCATAGTGGGAATTTAGTTTGAAATCAACGAATGGTTCTTGTCCATCTAATATTTGATGACTACGTATCCACATATTGAACTCCACTTTGAAAACATGCTTTAGTGGTCATTACAAAATTGCATTTACAAGTTTTTAGTTCACTTATGCAATTTGCTAGTATCAAGGTAAATAGAATGTTGGGGTGGTCCTTTTTCATCCAATTAAAAAACTATTGCTCTTGTGTACAAACTAACAATTTAACAACCAAATCATTTTCTAATGTTATGGTAAACCCAATTGTTCAATTTGTAAATGTAAGTATGGCAACAAAATTTTGTGACCAAGTCTTTTTATGGTTTTTAAAGTTGACCAATGATTCTCATTAAAGGTGAAATCCCATCCACTTAATGTAATTGGTTTTCCCTTAATTGTTTGGGGGAAATGATTTATGTGTGGTACATTTAAATACAACTTGAAGGGGGAACAACAACCCATCTACAAATGATGAAACAACGAGTGTCACCTGTTTCTTGTCCTTCATCACTCATAACTTGATGTGTGTTCAGTACCCTTACTTTCCCATGTGCATTCTCCTATTTTTGGCACAAGGTCCACTCCGATTTGACCATTGTTAGCCACTAAGGCTGCAGGAATGTTGTGAGTTTTTACAAAGTAAGGAACCTTGTAACACATGTCTTTCCCTTGTTAATTTTAGTAATTTGGAAGTTTTTTTTTTGCTGTTATGTATGAATGTAGTTTGATTTTAGATCACCTTGGGGTGTAAATTAGGCATGTATACGTGCCTTCCTTAGTTTTTCATATGGATTTGGGATTCCATGCTTCTTGTAAGTTGTTTTGAAGAAGTGTAAGGCTTATGAATTGTTACTATATATTTTGACAACCATGATAGGTAGCCAATGATCTAGTAAAAACCAATTGGTGTATTCTAATCCCCTTCTCTTTTGTAAATGTCCAATTTTTCCATGTTGTCCTTCCAATTCTTCACTTGCCTCTTTCTTGATTTCTTGGCTCGATACTAACTTTGCAACATATTTTTGTGGCCTACTTACTAGCCACTTTTCTTTGAGCTTCAAATTGGTTTTGTTTATAATAATATGTACATTGAATAGTTCTATTTCATGTTTAATGCAAGCTTTTCTTTCCTCACTTATGGCTTTCTTGAAGATAGAAATAAATGTGTTTTGTTGCAACTTTTGGTTTCCCATCTTTCATCAAACGGGTGCAAACACAATAAAAGGAGCCAAGGGGTGTGTCACAACTATTTAAAACTATAATTTTATATCCTTGAAAAATCACAAAAGGGAGCATAATAAATTGGATTTTCATTTTCATTTCCTTTTTAAGTTCCATTAATAATACAATTCCATTGTTCAAGACTTGATGCAAATTGATGATGTTTCAAGAGTCCTTTTGCATGTTCAAGGCAACTGTCACAACTTGGTTTTGTTCAAATGCCTTTTTTCCATATCAAATGTGCACCATTCTTTCTCAAAATTAAAAAGGGTCTTAAAAAGAAAAAGCATTTGAAATTGGTAAATTTCATTTAAAAACCCATTTGAACATATTTGTTTCAGATGTGTTTTTGACCCTGAAAATCATGAATTTAAAAAATGTGTCTTTAACAAAAGTTATTCATTTTGTGTTATCTAAAGCATGGATGCATTATGTATAAATGATATAAACCAAGATATCATAAAAGTAATTATATTCAAAACATAACTGTAAACTAGGTATGAAAAATGCAAAAATTAAAAAAATTGACCAACATAGGAATGCCATGTGTCAAATATAATCCTTGGAAAGGACTTTAACCTTGTAGCTCGTGGCTCCTTTTATTGTGTCTACACCCAAACATTGAACAAAATCCTTGCAAAATCACTACTTATTTTAAATTATCATAATATTTGTGGAACAATTTTTCCTAACATTCTACCTAAATTTTCATCATCTTGTTTTTCAAAAACACAATTTGATGCAATTTGGTGATGGTTTTGAAAATTCAAGAAAAAATCACAAAAGGGGATGAATATTGATTTTCAGAAAATGTAAGCACCTATTTCTTTTCAAGTCGAGAAACAATACTTGAATATTAAAGTGGATAAATGTTATCTTCCATCCATGTATCATAGAATAATAATTGGCAAAATCAATATATTGAGAAGTTCTAAAACCCAAATGTATTTTGTCAAAGTGAAAATTTCAAAATAAATTATATATTCAACATTGAATTACCAAAATAACCAAGGTGCTATCGTATAAAACACATAGAAAAATGTTGTCAAATGCAGTCAATAGTCACCTAGTTGCATGATGGAAAAGAAATATAAATTATAGATTTAAAAAAATTTAATGGAAATTTTTCAAAGTGTGAGTTGATGGAAATTCAATGCAAAGTGCATAATGATGAAAATATTGTAGAACACAAGGTGATGGGGGTGAAAGCACACTATAGTGGACAAAAAATGTTGTCACAAATTTTTTAAATAAAAAATTATGTGTATTTGAACTTTAATGAAGCTAATATTAAAAGGGTTTTTTAAATAAATTTTATTCAAAATAAGGTGGTTCAATACCCAAATAATAACATTGTTAATAAAAATCACATTCTTGGATTGATAGCAAATGATTGAAAACTTTATTTGTGAGAATATAATATTCATGACAATATATTGCAAAATGAAAATATACTATAAAAACTATTCCAATAATTTCAAAACTTGATGAAGTACTTAGGCACATATTGAATATGAATTAATTGTACAATTTCAACTTTATATGAAAAGCTCCACTTGTATGATTTGTGATTTCACAAAAAAAACATTTGGATGAGATTTATCATTCAAACAAAAGTTAGTGTGTGGTTTTATTTTTTTTTGAAAAATCATTCTCTTTTGAAAGGTAACAAGAATTGTGTTAGAGACCTCAAGTAATTTTTTTATTTTATGCGTTTCTCAAAATGTTAAATGAGAAAAAATCATGGTTTCAACCATGGCTCAATGATGTGAAGTGCAAAGCAATGGGGGTAGAAAGTAGAAAGCTTGATGGAGATAGATGTGTTGATCATTTTAGATGCATGTACAACAATGCTACAATGTAACCCTAAAAAACATAAACCCTAAATTCTAAATTGTTAAATTTGATTTTAAATGTCCTTAATGTTTATAATAGTCAAAAATTGTGATCATGTCTAACTTTTATTATATTATGGGTCATATTTGGTCTCAATATCAATATCTAGTATATATATATGAAAGGAAAAAACTTGTATTCAAAATGTAATTTTAGTATTTAATAAACCAATACATGAAGGTCACATGTACATTGTAGTCTTTGGTAAGGACTCCAACCTTAACACCAATGGATTCTTTTATTGTGAATACATTCATGATTTGTGAGGTTTATTATGATCTCGTATGTTATGTTTTATTTATGAATAATTTAAATTGTTATAAACATTACAAGGGCCTTTGGTGACCTTTCAAATAAGTCTTATTGAATTTTATGTTAATGTGTTGCCTTTAATAAGTTGCTTACACAAAACTCAAGACACAACTTGCAATGGGGAATGTACATGGATGAAAAGGGCATACTTATGTTTTGATGTTGCAATATATTTATTAAATAGAAAATATTATAACATGGGCATATTGGTATTATTAAAATTATTTTACACCCTTTTATTGCTCCATGAATGATTAGGACCATTCAAAAAAATAATATAAAGTTTCCCACCTTGTTACAAGGTCATAACAATGGGATAAAAGTGATAATTTTGGGAGAAATTACATGATATTGCCAAGATGCATTGTTACACAACATGTCATTTTAATATATTAAACATTTAACCTAATCTAATTATCCTAATGTGCTTGGATTGGATCAAATGAAACACTCTTAGGTTTATTAAGTGGTATTACTTGTAATTTTCAATTATGCGACAATTGAAAATTGGAAGTTTGGGGGCACATTCTTTAGCTTTTCATGACTTGGACAAGGGGACAAGAATTCCAAGAATGATAAGAATGAGTCGACATGCTTCATAGACAATGTGTCTTGATATCAACTACAAAACAAACAAAGAACATGTTCTAAATGCAATTGAAACAAAACTAGGTTCATGAACCCACTCAAACTTCCCATAGCTTGAACTCCATAAAGGGGACAATATTACATGGTCTATCATATTCTATGTAGGTCACCATGGGGATTAGATTGAAATGGAAAAACATTTAGTAATTCTTGAAGGCCTTTAATAAAAACAAATGACTTTACATCACAAGTTTAAAGAAATAGAACCAATTAAAACATTTTTACAAATTTTGTCAAGATCTTTCTAATGCCATATCAAGCTTTTCAATAAAAAATAATTCCCCTTCCAATTTGTGCTTCAAATGGTTGGGAGTTGTTTTCGAGTTTTTGTTTCAAGTCTTCAAACTTTCATAACTATAAAAAATTACACCTCCTTTTGGGAATGTGGGCATATCATTCTATAATTTGAGTATTTTCATTTGTGTTATAAAACATCCAAAGAAGTGATTTCCTTAGGGGGGGAGGCAAAGCCAAAACAAATCATATGAATCAAGCTTTTAAGAAGGGGGGATATGGGAAGATGAATTGCTATCAAAAGTTCATAGGTTAAATTTTTAATTTTTTGATCATGTAACTATTTGAAGTCACTAGCAGTGGTGCCCACTTTCATTTTAAGGGAACTATAATTTAAGATGGTTTTAGACCTATGAGCTACAATTTACTCCATTTAAACACAAAGTAGATTAAATGAATCTTGAAACCTTGCACAACAAATACACAACACACATACAAACATAATATAAAGGGGTGAAATTTACATGTTTTCAGTTAAGATCACACACATGTTTACAACTTGATCTTTATGTGGGTTACACCCAATGGCAAGTTCATCACATGGACTTTATCAAAGACTTCTCCTTATGGGAATCATTCACCAAATACACATAAGTATTCCCTTGTGAACTCTTTCACAATCAAAGCAACACAAAAGTTTATTATAATGTAATGAAAAAGAAGTGAATGGGGTCCTAATACAACATAACATAATCTAACAACTCTAAGACCACTCCAATTTCACTCGAGATCACTATTGTTAAAGTTATATCTAAGATCCAAAGAATTTTCACAATTTACACCCAAACACCATTGAAGTTTTAAAATATATGATTTAATGATCCAAAGTTGTAATTTTTATGTAGTAGATTTTCACTAATTCATGACACACACCAATTCAAACATGCATATGTTCATTAAAATTTTGAGATGTCAAGCCTCATCTATTTGACCTTGTCACCAATAAATACACACAACATACAATCATCTTAAGTTATTTTGGATTACTACACCGCTTTCAACCACCACATGATGTTACCCATCCCATCCACTCTTGCTAGTTTAATGTGCCACTTTTCTTGCGCATGATTTAATGACCTCTTTTGATGTTCCCACCATAAGTACTTAACGACCCTTGATTTGAACCATTATAATCCTTTGATCCTCTAGAAGCTTAACATACCAATCATAATTAAATAACTTATAACTTTCTTTAGTTGTCAAAATTAAATCCCAAAGGAAACCTTCTTGAGTCATTGCGCCTTTGAAAAATGACACCATGTAAGGACTTCATTTGTTATACCCATTTAACTTGATCAAAATCTCCTCTCATATTCATTACAAAACTTGGAATAGAAATTAACCTTTTAAATTCTCTATTTCAACTTGTGAGAACTTGACCAACTCTTTTTATACATTACAATATCATAAGGTCATTACACATAAAGCCCTATTACAAGGCTTGATGTTAAAATAACAATGTATGAAAGTGTGGAAATGGAAGATGAGCTTGAAACTCCACCCACAACCCCTTAAATAAATGTTTAGGGATACTACATGAATCATCCAACCCTTTTATTTAATTTTAATAGATGTTATTATTCATGAACCTTAGGCCAGTAATATTATGTTAATTATTAGATGTGTTCAAAACACGAACATCCTTTGAAAACATAAACCTTTATACTATTTGACATTTAAAAAAAAAATTCTAATGTTTTGTCACAAGTGAGGTCAAACATTTGACTTTTCTTTGCACTTAACTAGAAATAGTCAACTAAGTCACATATGAATCCAAAGATGATCCTTAATAAAAAGATCCTCATGTTTATAAAGGGATAGTAAACATGCCTTTATGAACTTTAGGAGTATCAATGGGCGACATCTTGCACAAATGTAGAGTTCATGATCTCCATTATCACACTTATGGTTTTGCATGTTCTACAACAAAATTTGTTTTGCATTTGATCACCAATCTTGAATGCACAACCATTCAAAATATATACAAAATGCTTACTAGTAATTTAGTTCCATTTGGTGGGTTCCTATGTTGTTCTAATTTATTTGACCTTTTTCCAATGTGACATTATTCAAACCTTGCAACAAAACCATGTGTTGGATAGGGTGTTGCATTGACACCTGTGTTCATAAGGGGGGCATTTTAATGCCTTGCATGTGTAGTGCTTGTGAGAATTATTATTTACATATCATATATATCCATCTTTCTACTCTATTTTTTGATTAATATTATTTATAAATTATACCTCTAGTAAGCTAATGTTGTGGTTACAAAACAATGAACTATGGTTTTAGAGTTTGAAAAATGTGGAAGGCAACTTTATAAGATAGTAAAATTAAGGTATGTTTATTTAACCTTCTTGGTGGTTTGATTGGGAAGCAAAATCATCATTTACTGCCAGATGAAATTGTTATGCATCATTTGGTTCTAAGAAAAACATTTCCTTATTTCTTCAAAATCAGTCCCAGGCACAAGTTAACATTATGACACACATAGTAGTTAATATTGGGGGTTTATGCCTAGGTTGATAACATACATTTCCAACACATTCATCTCAAACCCTTGCTTGGGATCTATATAGTTATATACATACATGTGGAGTAACATAATGGAACCTAAGCAAGTGGGAACACGTTAACATATAGATGGATTAAAAAAACTATCTATCCATGGAAGATGTTAGATATTCATTAATGAATAATAATGTGATGACCTACATAATTTTAATGAAAGTTTGTTTAATGTTTAGAAAAAAATTAAAAAACACAATAGAAGATCTTGACATTGTAAATGATTAAAAAAAAGGCTAGCAATGGGTATTAATTCCTAGTTCTTTAAAGTTATGGGTTCAAACTAATCTTGGGTGGTTTTTTTTTTTTGAATGTGTCAATGCCTTTAGCATAAATAAAATTGTCATCGATATGCTCAACTTTAAATAAAACTACCATATGTTTCTTTACACATGTAAAGGTATTGTTTAGTGATAAATGTCTTCAAATACACATAAACATGTAGCACACAACACCCTTTTCAACTCTTTTACCATTGCACAAAGCTAAACATAAGGTTTCAAGACTTATTTCATTTAGAAGAAACTCATTGAGATATAACAAGGCCAAGAAAAGGAACCAACATTTCCTTCTCCCTTCCCTTTATAATAAAAAATGTTGTTATGAAGTCAAAGTACCAAAACTATTTTAGGAACAAAACTTAACCACATGTAAAGTTGTGCAACACATTTGCACATTGGCCATGTCTACATCCATTGTGGGGATGTAATTTGGTGGGCTAGCAAAAACTACACAACAATTGGAAAATTTGTAGTTGCACAATAGTTGGATGATTTGTAGTTATTTTGACATCTTGCTCATTCGTGCCACAAAGTGATAACTATAATTCATTCGCCACTGCCTAGTACATTTGCAACACGCGTCACACCCAAAACAATATACATTAATGAACTTAGGTTCCCATGACCTTCATAAGCTTCACAACCCCAAATGTTTAGCCATTGGCACCCTCAACACTAGCTAACAACCTTGTCAAGCCAAAAGAAAACCCTAGCATAATAGACATACCTTCAACCTTTTCACATTAGCAACATCTAGTTAGGCGAATGATAGGAGCAACATGTTTGACAACATTGCTTCCTTTATGCACCTTCCAACCAACAACTTTCACCTTGAACACAACAAAACTACAAAATAAGAAGAGTTAACCTTGCCACATTTCACCAACCACATGAAAACACTAATTTCTTCCCGAACTCCTATGACATTGCTTCAATAAATGTGAAACTTGTTACTCAACAAGCCCCTTAGAACATCTAGACCCCTTGCATGTTGTAACCAACGTAAAAAGATTATGCATGTTGACAAGTTTTGAAAGGATTTCATGTTCCAACACAACATTAAGTGCATTTAACCAAGGGTTACGACCCAATTGACAAACAACCTTATTGTTTCCATTGATCCCTTATCAAGAAGCCCCTTTCCAATCAAGAACTTAAGACAATTTTCTAGGACATTTACTAGTCCCACCTTCCAAATTGAAGTGATGTATTCATGTATGCTTTAAATAGTTTCCATTAATTAGTTTTGGTTTCCCCTCTACTGGCTTTACCCTTCTTTGACCTTGTGTCATCTTATAATGTGCCAATTGTTTAAACCTAGTGGAGGTGTTTACTTGTGATAAATGTTTTCTTTGACCTTAAGAAGGTTTTGAGTTTGAATTTCCATTTACCAACCTTTGTACCTATTATTAAATATTAAAACTTCTAGTGGTTGGAAATTGGACCCAATGGTTATGCTTATTATCACCTTGAGTATCAAGGTTGAGATGAAATGATACTTTTAAAGGTTCGAACTTAAATAATAATTGACTTAAAAAACCAACTTGAGAATTGGTGTTTTTTGTAATACTTGCCTAACATTGTTTCAAACTGAATGGGGAAAATTCAAAAATGTAATTAAACTATTTTTCAAATAAGACAAATGTTGATCGTGGAGGACATGAATTGCACAATGTGTAGAACTATGCAAAGTTCCATAAATGGGCTTCAAACAAAGCTTGTTACATGTTATTTAATGTCTCCCCTTATCAATTGTATATGAAATAGGTATGTATATTCTCTTTCTCTAGGAGACATTAAACACTCTCCATCGAGTTCTATCATGCATATGAAGCGACATTGGGTTTGGAGCAATGTGGTTCTATGTTATTCTACACAATCCCCCTTCTTAAAGTTTAAAACCTGTTTGATAGAACATTTAATGATGTTTAAATGTTTTGCTACATCTCCAACCAAGACTGGAATCAGTGACTTTAGAGAGATCAGCAAATATACCCACCACTAGCCTTCTTTCTAGTTTTAGTAAAACAATGTTTATAATCATTTATTTTCATTTTTTGCAGAACAACATTCGACCATGTAAAACATCCACGCAACGTAAGTGTCACATTGTTGCAATTGCCTGCTCTATGTGCCAGATAGAACTTGATGGGAGGGGGGGTGGGTATATAGCATCTCATTCTCTCTCCATGTATGGTAGTAAAGTTTGGCAGGTTTACACCACATATGCTCCATATAAGATAATGTGAGTTGCCTATTGTTTCTAGATGTTGCCAGTTGGTCGGACAACAAACTTGGGGCTCAAGATAATGGTCTGTCAATACATTTAGTATATTAGAGTTATTCATATAGTCCTGCCTGCGATTAAGGGGGCGAGGACGATGAGTTTTGGCATAACCGGGCATCAAGCGCGTAGCCTACCTGGAAATGAAAATTTTACAAAACGAAATAACTGGGACCCATACTAGTTTTCCCAGCGATTTTGGTGGTAAACTGAGTTTCATCCTGTCTTTGCTTTTTCCTGAGCGCCTCCAATCTTGCTACATATATTTTCACTGCTCCTACTGTACAACTACTATAACTACTTTCAAACCTTGTGCATATCTGAGTTTCAGCATTTCATACTGATTTCCATGATCCATCCTCTGAGTGTCTTTTTTCCAAAGCCATATCCTAAATGCACTGACATATAAAAGCTATGTATGTATATCCACTCCCTGGTTTGGTTTGGTTTGGTTTTGTTTTGTTTTTAAAAAAGTAATAGAGTTATCCGGAAAGTCACCCTGTCTTTGGGCCTGCTTTATCCCCTCTTTCAGTGGTACATGGGAGCTGATCTGCTCAGTGGCTCACTGCAAAATTCCTTTTACACACACATATATATGCTGTATACCCAAACCGGCCATGATTTTAAGGATAACTTTATTCCCCCAAGAAAATACGTTGGACCTAACGCCAATGCTGTGAGAAAAGGGTTAAAAAGCCTGTGGTGGCTGATTCTATCATTTCCTACCTACCTCCGCTGCTTACTTCATACCTACCTACCTGTGATCCTTTGTGCCAAAGAACTTGCCCCCTAGGGCACATTCTACCACCTAGTTTGTGGCTAGGGCTCAGCCTACTGGCCTTGTCAGAATGACTGACTAGGATGCAGATTGCGTATTGGGGGTGCTTTGTCTATTGCATAATGACCTCATAAGGAGGCATTCCATTTTGCAAAACACCCCTGCGCAGGGTGGGTCCTTACAGTGGGGCCTTCCTTACACTGGGGGAGAGGCCCTAGGGTAGTGGTCTGCTTAGATTATCCCTAGTTTTCAAAAACCTGCTGCTGTCACACCTCCCTCTCTCCAAGCTCTTCAAAACATGAAAATGTGTGGACTGTAATTTGGTGGCTCTTCCCTTGTGATCAGGAGAGAATCCACAAATCAACTATGCATCAATGGGACAAATTGTGGTGATGAAGGAAGAAATTAACCCTTAACATCATGTAAGCAATTTAATTGGTGGGTTTCTAAGTGCGAGCCCACTAGTTGATTGCTCAAGGGGGTTAAACACCCTCTACTAACTTTGTGGGTGTCAGTGTGGCGCCTTGTTGGTATCATCTGTGTGGTTTTGCCGTAGGGTTTGACTCATGTCTATCTTATGTTTTGGCTTTTATGCTTTCGTGTGAAGTTTACATTGAGGATCAAGAATATTTTGCCATTTCCTTCTTGAAATGCTACCACTTTTGAATTGTCTTATGCTTTGTATTCCTATGCATTGCAAGTACACATGGGCTTTGTAAAGCACTCGGAGAAAATTTGTCGTGTATGTGGAGGGCACCTTATATCCATCAATTTCCTGCCTAGAAATTGGGAGGGATATTATGCCTACTCCTGAAGAATGGGAAGCAAATTGTGCCTACTTATAGGTGTAAGACCCTTCCCACTATTGAGGAGTAGGCATAAGAACCCTCCCATCCATATGCCTTGTCATTTACAAAGGTTTGGTTCATGATAAATTTTGCCTTGTACTTTATGATAGGTAAAGCCTATGGGTGGCGGACATTCCCAAAATGCAAGTTGGACTTGGCTATCACCTCATCCTAGGCCCCTTATTTTGAGAATGTACCCCATCCTAGGGCTTTACCCTACACAAAATCAACTTTCACTGCCTTAACAGGGGTTGCTTACAACTTAGTCCTGCCCACTTTGATTTAGGATTATGCAACCCAGCACTCGCCAGTGCACCATCCATTGGAAACCCATTATGTGTAGGGTAATGCCCTGGCAGCAGGGCAATACATGGCTTAATGATCGTGGCAGGCTAGTATTGTGGGAAGTGAAGCACCACATGGATGAACCTCAACTGAACCTCAATGGAACCTTGGCAACTGATTGTGTAACCCTACTATTTCTAGGTCACACTACCTAGATAACAACCTATGTAAGTGGGTTGTAGGTAAGTAGGTAGGGAAGATGTACATACAAGGTTGTTGTGTAAGTAAGGCACTTGGTGGCTACTAGGCAGGTAGATAGTAGATACATGTGATTCGTTAGTACACACCTAACCACTGTGGTTAGCTTTGGTGAATAGTGCATAAAAGTGTTCACATACCAGCCATCCTGCATGGTGTGCTAGGAGTGCTGGTTCACTCTAGCCATTAATTTAGCACTCAAAACTTTAGCATGTCTTGGTGAAATTGTGTCTTAGAGCCCATTCCAGGGTCTGATTGTTCCATTCAAACGGTTAATTCTGGAAATGAAATGGATTTAGGGTTTAAGGTGGGTTTTGGGTTTAGGGTCCAATTTGTTGAGATGAAATTTGAGATGAACTTTATTGTGACACTCAATTTGGGATGAGTAATGATAATGCAATACCGATGATGAACCCTGGGGTATGAAATGGGCAACATCATCTTGAGGTGAGAGAGTGCGGTCATTGGTAATCCCCATTTTGAGAGAGTGGTTGGCCATTTCCTTCACATTTGCTGGAGTAAAATTGGCTAATTGCACAAAGGCTCAGGTGTGCAAGGTTCAAGTGAACCATTAACTATGGGGCACCCAATGCACTAGGCTTCCTACCCTTCTTGGTTGGTTAGTTAGTTCTTTGACTTTTCACACACAAACCAAAAAAAAAAAAACCTTTTGACTTAAGTGATGTTCAAACTTCAAACAACTCAAATGGTCCATTTGCAAGGCTGGTTGTCAGAAGCTGCAACTGTAGTGACTCTTTCTTTAACAAGGTTTAGTTCATTGGTTTTCCAAAATCCAAAGACAAAAGCTGCTACATACCACTCTTGTGTCTACTGCTGACTGGCATCTTAAAATTATGAACACTGCAATGGGAGGATTTCTTGGGCAAGAAGGGACTAGGGGGGGTGAGGAGAGATTGAGCCCATTCAATTGTCAATAAAATAATAATAACCAGATGGAAACCAGATGAATGTTATTGGACCAAGTCTTTGTGAAGCCCAAAACCGATGATTATTGAAAGTTTTCGTGCATCCAACTCCTGCTCAGATCCATCTGCAACATAGAAATCAATCAAAGTCAGTTGACAGGTAAATTGAAAAAGATTATTCCCATTCATGTATGTACAAGGTTTGCAGAGTACTTGTTTCTCTTGTTTCTGTCTAGATATATGCACATTTTGTCCACAAGGACCACAAGGAGAGCGGATTTATCAACGTTCACATAGATTGGCACAAAATGGGTGCTGATGGGCAAACACACCATGATCTATAGTGGCAAATTTATTGGTGTTCTTTTCCTTCTCAGCATGATCTAGTACTGTAGTACCTTTACCATTTCAGCAGTAGACTGTTGAATAACTAATAAAATTTTGAATCTTAACTTAGGCACTTGGTTTTTTAATTCTGGAATTTTTGGCAAGTAATGGTTATATAAAATAATAAACAGGGATTTCTTGACATTATGGAAGAGCCTTGTGTGTCTAGACTACTTTAATAAACAAAAAGTGTCCATGCAGGTATGTGGTTCAAACTTAACAGTGAAAGTTTTGATTTAAAGGTTCTACTGTGTAACAAGTTAACTTTTGACATTTTGTCCGCCCTCTCTTTATCGCCATCCATCCGCCTTCTAGCAGTTTCCATCCATCCAACAAAGAGATGCTACAGAAATCTAAAGAAAAGATAAAGAAATGTTGGGTCTTTATGCCAAGAAATTCCCTCAAAGTGTGAGCATTCCTAAAATAATTGCTCCTTGGCTCTTCCTTGAGCAAGCGAGTGAGAAGGGCCCATTCCTGGGGCACTAACCTATATATAGGTAGATCTCAAGGTGTAAAATGGGAGGGTTCTTTCACCTACTCCTTAAAAGTAAGAGGATCTTGAGTGCCTGTAATGTCCCTCCCACTCTTAAGGAGTAGGTGTAATATTCCTCATATTGTAGGAGGAATATTAATAAATATAAGTTTCCCTCTAAATGTAGTTGGGAAATTCCTCCATCCATGCGTGTGAGTAACATAAGGTGCACTCCAAAAAAAAATAGTAGGAAATTTCTGTGACTGCCTTACAGTTAAAATGTGACTAATTTGAAAATAAGGCACTAACTTTATATACACTAGTTGAGATGTTTGCGGCTTTCAGGAGTGTTGGAAGTGATCACTGTGATTTTGTTATCATAATGGCAAGTTTGTTCAGAAAGGGAGAAAAGGGGAGAGAAATAATCCACCAAGTATAAGTCAAGGTTGATGGCCACAGAGAACCAGCACACAATGAAGGATGGACGGTAAGTGGTCAGGAAACAGTTTTCCGTTGGGTTTCCGTTCCCTATCTAACCATGGTAGTTGACTAGGTTGGTTTTTTTAACCTACTTACTAACGGCTTGAGTGAACCAGCACCCATGAATGCACCAGTTGTGGATGAGGTTGTTTTGACCATTTGGGATGAACCCAAATCATTTAACCTGAACCAAACCAAACCTTGAGATGAATTTTAAATTAAATTTTTTTTTCACTAACCCAACTTTCTCTTAGATTTCAAAACCTCCCCAACCACACCCCCCCCTTTTTTCTGTCGTCTTCTTCCATCTTCTCCTCCTCCTCTTTCTTTGTTGTTTCTTTCTTCTTCTCTTCCATATAGTCTTATCCTCCTCCTTCGTTGTTTCTTTCTTCTTCTCTTCCACCATGATCTTCTTCTCTTTCATTGCAGTTGTTCTGATTTTTTAATCATTAAAAAATTTATTTATGCTACTATTGTATTTTATTTTTTCTTCTCTTCTATTGTTGTTATAGATCTTTTTAAATCATTTTTTTGCTATAAGTTTTTCATCTCTTTTATTGTTACAAACTTCTTCTTTATCATCTCCTTCTCTTTCTACTTTCCTTTTCCTTCTTTTTCACCACATCATTATGCTTGCTGCCATTGCTTGGTGCCCCACCTCTTGGTTATGCACATCATGCCAAGTATACCTTTGCTTTTTTTCTTTGTCTTTTTTGTTTCGTTTTGTGAAACAAGAGCACAAACAAAAAGAAGTAGGAAAGAAAAGGAGAAGAAGACAAAAGAATAAAAGAGAAGTAAATGACAATTTAAAAAGAAAGAAGGTGAAAAGAAAAAAAGTTAGAAGAAGACAAAAATTGTTTTGGTTTTTTCTTGTTTTTTTCTACTTCTTTAATTTCTAGAAAATTAAGTCTACTTTCTTTCTTTTATTCTATTTCTTTTAAAATTATTTTCTTCTTCTTTGCTTGTTTATTTTAATTCAAGAAAAAGAATTCTATTTTTTATGTCCTTTATATTGCTTTGTTTTCTTCTTTTTTTCCCCTTACATTTTCCCAAGAAGATTTTTTGGGGCTTTTGCCTTGTTCTTCCAAAATTTTCTGTTTTTTAAAATGTTAGAAATTTTTTTCGTATCTTTTTCATGTTTGTCTTAAAGATTCTTTCCCCCTTAATTTTACATTTTTCCTGGTCTTTAAAATTCCAGAAGATTAGGTTTTAAAAATTAATTTCCTTAATTTGTTAATTTTCCATAATTTGTTTCCCAAAATTTTCTAATTTTTCTTATTAAAAATAAATAGAATAGACAATATGTGTACATATTCAAGTAATTCCTTTTGGGTTTGGTTCACATTTTTCAAACTTGTATATTAATGTGTATCATGTGTTTGATGCAATATTTGAGTAAATATAAAATATTAATTTGTAACCAATGCCATTCAACTTCAATTGTATCACCATGAACTTTACACTAAATTGGTTACAACAAGAATTTATCGGTGAACATATGCCCATGATGGTTAATAGAAATAATTTAGAAAAAGGTCTCTTGATATTAACATATATATCTTACTTAGGTTTTTTTAGCATAAATAATGACATAAAGTTCATGTTTTACATTTTTGAACATTTAAAAAAAAAATAGTTGTGATATTTGCATCAATATATACAAGTTTTGTCTTGTTATTATTGTAACCTCACACTTGTATTATGTTTGCATGCCTTGAATGTGAGCATTGCATTAATACTTTGTTAAAAAATTTCATGAAAATATGAATTAGAAACAACAAAAACAAAGGTTTAATCACAAACAGATATAATGTAAGCAGGTAAGGGGTTGGTAGCTAAGGCCAAGATGTAGACAAATAATATAGCTAGGTTAGTAGGGTAGCTAGGGAATTAGGGTAACTATGTTGAAAGATAATATGGTCAAGGTTGGGAAAAAAACACCCAAAATTTTAAAAAAGAGTTAAAGGTCAGCAGCCCAAAAAAAGTTGACTATGGTGCAATGTTGGTTAACACATGGTCAGAAACCAGATGAAGAAATGCAACTCATCCTATGGACAGAATGATCAACTGGTGCACTGGTGGGTGCTGGTTCACTCTGGCCCTTACTAACTGCCCACAAGCAGGTTGTGGGTAGGTAGGTAATAAAAACTCCCCTTAAGTATGTATAAACCATCTACTTACCCATTAGTTACCTATTTTCCTACCTATCTACCGATATATGAGACCTATTGCCTACAGAATTAGTTACTAAGGTGAAACCAAGTATTAATTCAGTTGAGTTTCATCCTAAACTGAGTAATAAGAGGCATCCAGTGGATAGTGTGCTGGTGGGTGCTGGTTCACTGTGACCAAGGTTGACCACTCAAAAGGTTGTAAACCCTCATTCCAATGGGGTACATTAAATCACATTGGTATCTCAAAATAAGTTCATGGGTAATAATGAAAAAAAAACACACATATTTTTTTGAACCCAGAGATTTTTCATTTAAAAATGTCATCCATGTGTTGAAATTTGACATTTACTTGAAATCTTTTTTTCATCCATGCACCACAATTGACAGTTGCCAAGTTCCCTGGGGGTGTATAAGGTCTTGCTCTTGATAATAATAATAGTATGGGAACTTTCCATTTTTATTTCTTAAGGGTCAATGGGAATTGCTTTGAGTTCATATTGTCAAGTATACATACTGTGGGATAGGATCAGGTTTGGCACATTAAAAACTAATAATTAATTAATTAGAGAAGTCATTCATTTTTCCAAATTATTTTTTCCCAGTGGAAACTTAAAATTTTAGTGAAGTTCATTTGAGCTATGTAAACTAAATATTAAAAGTTATGTACTAATTTCTCCCTAGCTATGACATTCCTTGTAATTTTTTTTGTCAAATTCAAATAAATCAATAGAGTTTCAGTAAAAGAATATATATATATTCTATTACCTCAGGTCCTTATCCGGCAAAGATGGGTCCAAGGCTATATCGTCTGAATTCATACAAGTGTGCTCAGCTCTTTGATACCAGGACCCCTATCAATCTGTATACTAGGGTTTCAACATTTGAGCCTGAAACCTGCTCAAAACTCATTTCAACAACCAAAATGTGTTCGTGCAAAATAAGATGTTGTTGGGCATCTGGAGGCTGGAGCAGGCTGCAGCCAACACTTGCAGAAACTTGTAACATACTATAGATCTGATCGGCTAGGACTTTCAAAGGTTCTCACATTTTTTAAGGAGATGGATCTTACAATATTACATAAAACCCACAAAATTCCTTCCTGTGAAATTGACAAATTTCTGAAATCGATAGTACAAAAATCACAATTTCTGGGAGTTTTTCATCACTAGATTTTTAAAAAAAAATTCATAAATTTCCAGTGTTATATTTGTTATGTAATCAGAAATAGAAGAGTATGACTCAATTGTTATGGATGATTTGCCATGTCTGGAAGAAATTTTTTATGGATGATCACCATTAGTCAACATCACAAAGATGGTTTAAAAAAGAGAAATTTAAAGCCTATGGGAAAAAATAATAGTAATAATTGAAAAAGTAAAATGCACACACAACATTGCCAGGTTCATGTTCCAACAATCCCAAGAGCAGACTGGAATGCCCTCCACAGTTGTTGGGATCAGGCGAGCCAACTGGCAACTGTCAGCTGTGGGCAAATAAAGGTTGGGAGATGCAATGAATCTTATGATGACTCAGCAAAGAAACTGACAAAGAGAATCCAGAAAGAAACCAACATCAACCGTGAGATACAATAACCCACATATGAAAAAAACAAACCACAGGTTTACCCGCATGTAGTAGCTATATAGAGAGAAACAGAGAAAGAGACACACACATATATATACATATGTATACCTAACAAACTTGCTCTTGTATTGGGAGTTGGGATGTTGGGACTCTTTTGTCATGGACAATTGTTCAATATGATAAGCTAAGGAATTCTGAGTCAGGTGCCACACTTGGGGTTCAGAGGATCGATTGTGGTGATAAAACATGCCAAAATGTTGTTCAGAACAGAACTTTGGGGGTGCAGAACAGTCTACATTGGGGTACTACTTACTAGACTACATTGGGTGTGTCTTTCAATTTAGGATGTCTCTTTTGGGGATCAGTTTTCATTGCCAGAAACATCCCTTTGATGACTAGTTGTGCATTTGCAATGTACCAACAGTTTCTCTGAGGCAGCAACAGCTTTTGAACCAGTAACAACACTAGGGACCTGGCCAAAAATTTGGAGATGAATTGGAATAGGAGAATGGCCCTACTACCCTTACCTTGAGAAGCTTTCAGGATTTGAGGTACCCATTGTGAGGCTGGTGTGTTGAGTGGAAGGTATCAAAAATCGTGCAAGGGTTTGAAAAAGAGTATCCCCTTCTCTTACTTTAAAAGCCTAACAAATTATGATCACACCTCTACTGGGACTTCAAAATATGTAATGCCCTATACAATCTCACTGCACTGGGACCTTACAAATTTTGCAAGGACCTGTACAGCCTCACTCGGCAGGGACCTCACAAAATTTGTAAGGTCTTGTATGGCCTCACTGGGCTGGGACCTAACAAAAATTGTAAGGTCCTTCACAGCCTAGTTGGGCTGTTGTGACCTTACAAATTTTGTAAGATCCTGTACAGCCTATCTGGGCTGTTATGGCCTTACAAATTTCATAAGACCCTGTACAGTCTAGCTGGGCTGTTGTGGCCTTACAAATTTCATAAGACCCTGTACAGCCTAGCTGGGCTGTTGTGGCCTTACAAATTTTGTAAGACCCTGTATAGTCTAGTTGGGCTGTTGTGGCCTTACAAATTTCGTAAGACCCTGTACCTGTAGCCTAGGTGTGCTGGGACCTTACAGAGTTTGTAAGGCCCTGTACAGTGTACACCCCAGCTGGACTGGGACCTTGCAAAATTTATAAGGACCTGTACAGGTTGCGACCCAACAAAATTTGTAAGACCCTGTAAAACCTAGTTGCAGACCTTGTATTATGTAACATGTCCTTGATCTACATGAAGCAAAATCTAAAAGGTTTTTCAAGGTCTTGGAACATCTTTACAACATAACAGCTAAATAGGTTAGTGCAATTCGGAAAGCCATAAATCCTGTAATCTCAAGTCAGGAAGGCTCTTCTTGGAAAGAAGTGGCCTTATTTTGTGTGAAGTAGGAACTAACTGGCACCGATGAGTGCCCTTACAACTGAATGGGACTTGTAAGGGGCCCTTTGCAACTTGGTATGGTGGGGGACCTTTTATGTGTGCAAACTTCCCCCAGTTTTGAAGACAAAATGTGTCATAAAAAGCCAGGGATCATCCAAGAAAAATGTGTAGAATACCTTTTGCACACAGAACCAAGCAAGACTGGTACAATGCGAATCCGAACTTTGACAAAATAAAATGGGTGGAATACTACTCTTCTGCTCATAGTTGGCAAAGGCTGCCAACAATTTGTCACTAAGAATTTCAGTTCTTTTTGTGGCCATTTGTCATTTTCTACACCTGTGCTCTCAATTTGCTGGATGGCACTTCTGCACATTTTGGGTTCGTATATTAAGTTACAACAATTTGCCTATAACCAATTAATCATGTGTCGGGGAAGGCCTGCCCTAATTGCCCAAGGCTTTCCCAAATTTGATGGTTGTAGTGCCACCACTGAGGGTGATAGCTGGAGCTTTGGTTGTAGGCCTGAAAACGCAGGGAGGCTCATGGGATCAGCCCTTTCTAAAATGTAATGACCTTGCCTAGAGCAGGCCAAACGAAGGGGCCTCCTGCCTGTATTGTGGGATTTTACAAAAACAGCCTCTAGCTGGTATGGTGAGAAATTATACTTTGGGAGGCCCCATCATATGGATCATTATGCCATGTAATGTGCCCTCTTGCAAGGACATTACGCCCACACTAAAACATTGCTGCTGCTGATCCGAAGGGGTGCCTCAAGTGTACACAACTAATTGTTTGTAGATTTAATTTTGAACCCTGAAAAAAACATTTGAAAGAGGTATGAAAGTTTGATCAAAGTGGACCTCTGGATATGCAGGTGCGCATTCACTGCACTTGGTGAATGCCACCCAAGAGGTGTTGTTATGTCACTAGAAGGGGGGAGGGTAAAATGTGATTTGTCTTTGCAAATTCCACAGTAAAAGCGTTGGGGAAAACATTAAACCCTTATTTGTAATGACCCAATCTTCAAAAATTTGTTTGGGTTGCCAATGAAACTTATCTATGAGCCTGTATCTTAGGGCAGGAATGTTGTTTATTTTTTGATTTGATAAATGGGTCTAGATGTCTTGATGTGACTTTATTTAACTTGGGTTCTGTGTTGGTATGCATTACCACTGATGATCAACTTTTTTCTTCTTCTTCTTATATTCCAATATGGTTTTCAATAGTTCATCATTATTCCAATGACAAAAAAAATGAAGAACAATCTGGGTGATGTTTTTAATCTATTCATATGGTTGTCTTTAGACAATTCTTATCATATGGTTGTCCCTGATTAGAGTCAAGTTGAAAGAGAACTATCTCATTTTCAAGCTTAACTACATCACATTTTTCTTAATAATTATCTCATTCCTTTTCCCTACCCACCAACATGGATATAAAAAGACATTAATTTATGTTTATTCACATCCATGATATTTATATTAATTTGATTTAAATTTAACATTGACATAAATAATGGTGAATTATTGAAAACCATATAAAAACATAAGAAAAAAAATTAATTGTCATTGATAATGCATAGCAACGTAGAGCCCAAATTTATGTCAATGTCAAATTTAATTTTCATATCCATGTTGGCAAGTAGGGAAAATGAATGAAATAGATATTACGAAAATATTTAAATATTTATATAGATAGACTGTAGTTATTAATAAAGAAGTGAAGTAGTTAGGCTCGAAAATGAGATAGGTATGAATTGCTTTGGAATTGCCCGATGATCATTCTAAGGATTATGCAAAATGAATTGTTGCCTGAAAATCATATAAAAGAATATGAAAAATCTCGCATATATCAGGTTTTTTTATTTTTAAAAACTGAAATTCATATGAAAAAGGGATGCTTGTGGATTAATATCATTTATTAAACCAAACCATCAACAAATTTTGAATAAAGTTTGAACAAACTGATTAAAGTTTAAACAAAAAATATATGATAAATTCCAGAAATTTGAAATGAAAACTTTCCCTCTTATTTCTTTGACAAAATATTCATTTCTACAAAAGTAGTTGCCATTTATGAGGAAATAATTTTGAAATGTCCTTCTACCAAAAAATCCATCCATGAATATTTGTATGGAGAGACCCTAAACAAATGCTTTTCAAGCCAAAAGGCAAAAAAAACCAAAACAACCCCTAAAGGTGGAAAAGAAAAGAGAAAAAGAGCGAATTCTTTTGTTCAAGCATTTTTCTGTCATTATTGCCCCAATTTTTTTCCCAATAGATGAAAATATATTGAAAGAAAAAATAAACCATCATCCTCTAAGTACCGGGCAGAAGTTTGAACTTATTTGATGAGCAGCGAAGGAAAAGAGATTAAGTTGCCTGGGAAGCTACCCTCATGGATGAGAGACGAGCCCGCCTCCTCTTGGATGAACTAACTACTCACGAGGACCACTTCTAAGTACCGGAAAGCAGTTTGAACTTATTTGATGTGCAGGGAAGGAAAAGGGAGATTAACGTGGTGGAAATTACCTTCATGGATGAGAGACGAGCTAGCCTCCTTTTGGATGAAATAAACTGTTGACGAGAAGGACCACTTCTAAGTACCGGGCAGCAGTTTGAACTTATTTGATACCTATGTGCAGCAGGAGGAAAAAAAGAGATTAACATGCCTGGAAAGTTACCTTCATGGACAGAGAGACGAGCCAGCCCTTCTTTTGGATGAAATAAACTGTACCCTTTCTTCATCTACAAAGACAGTATATGAACTTCATAACATTTGGAAGGAGGGAGCAAGCGTGGGCTTTTTTCTTCTTCTCTTCTTCCTCCCTCCCAACTCTGTTTTGCTCCGCTTCGGTTTTCCCGTTGTCGTCGTTGTCGCTGTTGCGTCCTAATCTCCTCTGTTCCTCCAACTACTTTCTCTTTCTATTTTATTGTGCAAGGAAATTAACTCCTGGTACTTTTATGGCTCCTGCTGCGGAATCAATTTGCGCTCCCGAATTTTATTTTCATTTTTTGATGGGGTTGACTTGAAGAAAGATGGAGAGACAGATTTTAGATCGATATTTATCTTTTTTGGCATTTGTTTTGTAATGGATTTAAGAGAGGATCGCCAGCCCGGGAAATAAATAGGTACTAAAGTATTACCGTTTGTTCGTCTGCTCTGCAATCGCGGGATCCAAGGAACTCTCCATTGCAACAAGCTTCTTTTTTCCTACTCTAGAGTTCTAAGAGACAGCTTCCTTCCTTCCAGCAGGACTACTACAGCAATCATGTTGAAATTGCACTTGTTACAGTTTGTGAGAAGGAGGAGGAGGACCGCGCTTGGTTGATCCAATGCCCCTGACTGGATGGCTGGTAATTTGTTTTGTTGTTCTCTTGTTTGCATTTGTGAGGAGGCCTGCGCCCGGTGCCAGTGAGGATCAAGATCGTCATTCCACCACGCTCATTCGTCCTCAGCTGTTCAGGAGCTCTATAACTTCTGTGTCTGCTGCTGTGCGTCGTCCGTCGCAGATGATTGTTGATCGTGCAATCAGCACGCGAAAAACTGGTTCTTGCTTGCTTCGGAGGTGCGGTTTACGGAGTTTTTTTGCTTGACTCGATCGCGCTTGATTACTGGCGATGAAAGCTCCTTTCATTCCCTGAGACTCCAATCTGCAGAGATTGAGAAGAGCCGGCACTTCTTCTACCTTGTCATCATCCTTATGCAGGCAGGTTGGCAATGTTAGCAATGTTGTTGCGTCCCTGCGACGAGCCTGGCTGCAGGAAATTAGGCCAGCAGCAAGTTCCTCAACGCTGTTTATTCTTCTACAATCGGAACGTCGATCTGCGGCCAGAGCATCGACATTCTTGATGAGCTCCTTTATGGCTTATTGTACGGCCCAGGCCGCTCCCTTAGAGAAATCAACAACAATGCCTAGCCACAAGCTTTGACCTTCTGCAGCAGGAGCAGGAGCACCAGCAGGCTACGTCCACATGACCTCATCTCATTCGTGTAGTGGAATTCTGCAGGAGCCGTCGTCACGGAGATCGTCGCAGTACAGCAGCTATGATCGTCATCCTGCAGGCGTTTACGTGGCGACGACGCCTTGTTCGTTGTCCAATTCCCTACCCTGCGGCGACGATCTCAGTGGTGAGAAGTCGATGGTTGTTCGAGGGGAAGAGTCATCGCCTCCGCCAGCTTTATTGAGCAAGAAGACGACGACGACGTGTGGAGGAAATAGATCCTGGAGCTCCTCCTCGCTAGACTACCAAGCAACAGTTGCGGCTTCATTTCCTTCCTCCGTCTCGCTGCAGAACTACTGCGATGATTCCAGCAACAACGGAGGCGGTCAGGACTGGGCACAATTCTCGAATTCCCACGCAACTTTCTTCTCCAATGGCGGCCCTACGAGTACTCACCATTTCTCAAGCCAGGCTCGCTGCTGCTGGCAACCCGGATTTGCAGGACTCAACAATATTGACGACAATCTCCCGCCGCCGCCGACGGGAACCACCAGCAGCAGCACCTTGAATGCTGCTGCATCTGCTTCTCGTCAAAGGTTGTTGAGTACGATTCATGATCCTTCCTTCGCCTCACGATTCTCATACGTCCACAACAACAACAGCGGTTACACTTGCTCTCATGAGCAGCAGCGGTCTCATTCCTTAAGCGCTGCATCCGGGTATACATTCTTCGATGGTCAAGACGGAATCAATGCAGAACGGGAATCTGCAATTCAAGGAAAGTCTACTGCCAAGGGGGAGGCGGATCATCCTCTCGATTGCCGGCAACCAGGCCTCCTCCAAGCGGAATTCATGGAGCGAGAAACAGAAGATATTTCCGCCACCGTAGCTTTCGAGTACGACGAAGAAGGTGCTGCTGCTGCTGGACAAGGGAGGAATTCTTCATCATTTGGCCTTTCTCAAAACGCCGCGTGGGAATCAGCTTTCTTTGTTCCACGAGGTGGCGGTGGTGGTGCCAGGAATCCAGGTGGTGGCATGGGGAAACGCAAAACCACACCACCTGGTCCACCTCAAGAAGAACAACAGAACAACGATCATGTTTACGGCACTATAAGACTGGAGCCTTGTTGCTTTGGCGGAAGAGATGATGCCGAGGTATAAACTCTAAACCTCTCCTTGCCGAGCTTTCCAGTGCTACTACTACTAGTACAAACCCACCTCTACTCGTTCCCACAGGAGAGTTCCATTTGACAAGTTAGGGTCCCTGCTTAATCACATTTGCAGCTGCTAGATTCAAGCGATGAGGCAGCAGCAGCAAAGCGCTTCAAAGCTGGGGAGCTGGGAGACTCAAGTGCTCAGTCCTTCAAGGCAGAACAAAGCACAACAAGCAATCATTCTGGAGATGAGTCTGGCAGCCCTCACTCCATGGAAGACTTGAATCATCATGACCTTAATCTGCCACTGCTGCCACCTCCAGACCACCAAGCACCTAAGCAGGATTATATCCATGTGCGAGCTCGAAGGGGTCAAGCCACAGACAGCCATAGCCTTGCAGAAAGGGTAATAATGATCATATCTCCCCCAGTAGTAGACCACACACATTACAACATCCACAAGCTCCTATGAGATTATTTAAGAGCAGATTTTTGCGTTTTTCCAGTCTACATGAAAATTCTTTATTTATTTTAATTCATTGACTCAGTGTCCTTGATTTAGCAATATGGGCATGTTATTAGGATTTCTGCTTAGTTAGAGTTGCACCCATTTCAAGATCCATGGCTATCACTGCTGTTGTGCTCCATGGGCCTCTCTTCAAAACCACATTATTCACTCTTTGCAGTCAGAACAAGATAACTGGACTAGTCAATGTGTTGGATGTTGATTCATTGACTCTGTGTGCTTGATTTGGCATTATGAGCAGGTTATTAGGGTTTCTGCATAGTGAGAGTTGCGCCCATTCTAAGATCCATGGTTATGGTTGCTGTCTGTGCTCCATGGCCCTCTCTTCAAAACCACGTTCTTCGCTCTTTGCAGTATGAACAAGAGATAACTGGATTGGTTGATGTGTTGGATGTCTTTAATGTTTCCAGGTCCGCCGAGAAAAGATTAGTGAGCGCATGAAGTTTCTGCAAGATCTTGTCCCAAGCTGCAGCAAGGTGTCTAATTTCTGTATTCTTTCGTTTCATGCAAGAACAAGGGCCCCTGTCTAGGCTAGGAAAAACCTGTATAGATTCTGAAGACAAGCCTTGGGCAATGATTATGATGAGCTCAAGAAATATCAATCAAATTGTTCCTGTTCTGTTGCCAATTTCTTGTTGCCTTCATTCATTCTGGAACAAGATGCAGAAGTTCATCAAATCAATCTTGCTGAACTGATCTATGTTGAGTATCGTTTGCTGCAGCTTACAGGAAGGGCTGTCATGTTGGATGAGACAATCAACTATGTACAATCTTTGCAGCACCAAGTGGAGGTCAGTTATCTCACCAAGCTGGTTCCTACTGATCTGCCAGATGCTCACAGAACTGAGAGTCACATTGTTCCATATTCCTTGAGGAAGATTTTTGATTCAGGAAACCTTGTTCTCAGTACATTGTGCCTTCAGTGCTGGCCAGCACTCTTACCTTGGAGTTTTGGCTTGATGGCCTGCGCAGTCTCTGTCAATGAAGTTGGCTGCAGTTAATCCACAACTTGACTTTCATTTGGAGAGTTTACTTCACAAAGAGGTGTGCAGGTGCCCACTTGTAATTGTGGATTCCATCACATAGTTGTTTGGACTTTGATCACATTTTTTGTCATTTTTTGGTTTCTTTGAACTTTGTCCTGCATATCAGTATACAATACACAGCCTTAAGGAAATTTGAATCATCAGAGATCAACTTGGTTGCAGACTTCAGAAACTTGTGACACAACTTTGTACTTCACAGTGCCAAAGTACTTCGCAAAGTTGTGCAGACACAACTTCACTCTCAAAGTAACTCAAGCCATAATCATCAAGCTTCTACTTAACATGCATGTGCTGTTTCACCCTCACGATACCTGAGGAAGCTCATTGTGAAGTACTTTGGTGTTGCAGATGGTGCAACCTTGTGCTTCACCAGCAACCATTTTGATGAACTCTGATCAGATTGTGCCTCATTTTGAACAACACCCATTTCAAGCACAACATGAAGTTCCTTTCCAGCTGGCTAGTGCTTGTGCTACAGACTTCAGAGATCTGGAACTTGCTGTATCTGAACCTAACGAAATACAAATCTCAAGTGCCCCTCTGTTTGCGTGTATCACCTCAATGGATAGCCATGGTGAACCTCTGTCTCAGGTATTTAGACCAACCGGGAAATTACAGTGAAATTCTGAACCAAGGAAAAATGCTGGGCCATGGAAACAGAGATGCATTAACTGCTAAATCAAGTTGAACCTCTTTATTCAGCCTGTGTTTCCATCATAGATCAAAACTCTCTTGTCTCTGGCATGCACACAATCTCTGTCTTCATCACAAAATTGAAAATTATGTTTGAATCTCTGCTTACTATAGAAAACAGCTGTCTCTTTTCTTCCATGGAAATAGCTTGGATAGTTAAAAGTATTGACTGTGCTGCAGACATCAAACATATGCGATGGTGAGCTTCAAAGTGTTGTTCAGATGGGAATTAGTGCAGATTGGGATTCTTTACAGAATGTCATCAAGGTAAACACCAGTGCAATAGTTACATCCTCATTGATGCAGCAATAGAAAGTGTATTATGGATAAATGGATCTAAAAGAAAGCATAAATGCATATGAGGGTAACACCAACTTTCAGGCACAGGTCATTTGAATAGCAGCAGGCCAAATGGAGGTGTAGTCATGAGAAGGCAAAAGTAGCTGGTGTTGCATACAAGAATAGCACACTCCAGCTTTGCTTATGTACAAATTGCTCCCATTAGTGGTGAAATAGTTATGCATGTTGGGCTTATCTGAGACTGTAAGTACCAAACACATGTCAGTGGCTGATATTGCAGAGTCATCGTAAACATGGCTAAAGGTTTCCACAAGCACTCTCTGCAAGGTCTGCCATCAGTGACAGCAGCTGCTAATGAAATATATAAATTACAGGTACTCCAAAGCAACTATTACTACAAAATTACTACAACTTCATGGCAATCATGATACCGCATCAAATGTAGTGGAGGAGACTGATTCTGAAGTGTCAATATTTCATGTGTTGAGGATTCGTAAGCCATCAGTTGAAGAAACAGCAAAAGTTTTTAGGCCCTAGTTAGAGTCTGTGAAGGAGTCAGTCATTTAGCTGTATGATTGAAGGTGATTTCACTAAGTGATACAACAGAGAGAGTCTGTAAGCACTCAACCAACAGCGGACACAACCATATGAAAGTGGGCAGGGCTGTATCAATTAATCGATGGTGATTTGTTTGATTTTTTGGGACTCACAAATTCTTTGGAAAGACTTTCCATGCCCATCAAAGAAGCTATCTTCTCTTCTCATGTGGCACTCTTTCTTTCAAGTTGAATCCATTCAATGGATTGTTATTGTTGCTAGGAAGGGTAAATTCTACAAGTTGTAAAAAGAAAGGCTTATCCTGCCAGCCCTCCACCAATGAGCTTGACTTGGTGATACCAACAGCTTGTCAGGTCAGGTCTGTTGTTGTGCTTCCAAAACAAAAAGAAAAAAAAGAAAAGCTTATTAGGGGCCAGAAAAGCAAATGAAGTTCATTTACATTTTGTAAATTACGATCTGTAATTTCTCACTGTGCAGGTGGGAGGTCCCTCTGTACAGACTTACCTTGGTCATTACACTGGGTAATGCCCTGGCAGCAGGGCATTGCACCCTGGACCAACAGAGTGTAATGCCGGGCTGTGAGTGCATGACACTACATATAATAACTCTGCCCTGGTATGTATACCAGGGTTCCAGCAAAATCATTAGAACCAATGAGTTTTTGTAACATGATTAGGTACTTAATGTGAATGCAAGAGAAATTTTGATGATAAAAAAGCCAATAAGATTGTTTGGTAATATGAATATTAGATGAATCTGAGCATTAAATACAATAATATGGATAGGTAATTTGAATGTAAGATGACTTTGATAGTAAAGCCCTAGGTTGAGGGCTTTACTGGAATAATGGCCGGCAAAAGGCAGAGCTGAGTGTTGTCCAAATCGGGTAATGCCCCTTGCCTGAGGGCTTTAACACACTTAAAAGACCATGGCTGCCCAGTGAGGAGAAGAACTGGAACCAGGCTTTATGATTTTTGTGAAGCTGACAGAGAGTGTAGGCGGGTTTCATAAATGCTGTGCATGAATTGGATGAATTTTTTTGCCTTGTAAAGGCAGTGTCTGAGTACACTAAACAAAAATCTAGCTAGGTCTTTACATACTATGATAGCGTTAGGTAATTTGAATGCAAAATGCATTTGCTAGTAAATTACAGTGATGATCATGGTTAGGTGATTTGAATGCAAGATGAATTTGCTGATAAAATTTCAATAATATGGTTTGGAAATTTGATTGCAAGATGAGTTTGATAAAAATAAGCAGCCTAGAGAGCAGCAGTTTTTTGGGGGTGAATTTACACCACTTGGCAACCAAAAAAAAAAATCCAGTGCAACTCATAAAAAGGATATTTTCTAAAAAAATGCACCAAAGTCACAATTTCTGAAATTGCCATATTTGGACAATAGGTTTCAGCAGGTTGCCAAATTATAGCAGGATTCTTAGATTTTTCTACTTTCCTCTCTGACCTGTAGGCAAATTTGGCTAATTCCTCTTGTGGATGATCGCCATTGTGGCTACATAAGAATTTTTTTTTCAAATCTTAAAGAAATCTTTTTAAACCTCGCTAGAAACTACACATACACTTGTAACAACCTCAGCACAATGATGCAATGCATTTGGAGGGCGCCTTATTTTGAGGGTGCCCTACTAGGCAGAAATTCCCGCTCCAGGCTGGAGCGGGAGATTTCGCGCAAGAAAGCACACAGATTCACGCAAGGCAATGTCAGCCATAGGGTGTCCTTGGATATTATGAAGGGGAAGGCACTGCTGTCTTTGCCTTCTGCCCCGAGGACCTGGACCAAGGGCTCTCTGGGCGGCAGAAGGGGCTGCATTGGTCCAGGTCCTTGGGGCAGAAGGCACAGCTGGTCCAGGTCCTCAGAGCGGAAGCAGTGCCTTCCCCTATACCCAACTACATAATGGACGGTAAGAAGTAAGATAAAAATTGCTTGGACTAAGGGCCCGTATGCATCTCTCATCACATTAGGTCACCAGGGAAGGAAAGAGCACCCACCAATAAGATGGTATAGCATAATGGCCTCACAACAGTTTCTTGTAAGTTCCTGATCACAACCAATAAGACAATAGGTAAGCCCTGGAAATAAAAGAAGTATGCGATTACACAGTTTGTCACAGGAACCACATCATGGAATAGGTTTCTTTAATGCAAATTCTAGATGCTCAGAATGCTGTCTAGATGAAATTCTGAAAGGGGTTTTGTTCCTTGGAATTGTCTTCAGTGCTGCTGAAAATAGCCTACTATACACGTGTCACCTAGGGAAGGAGGGAAACATTTTCTGCCTTGTAATTTGCAGTTTTCAGACAGGAAGGATACACAAAGTATATTTTAGTTATATAGGTTCTGGATAACAATTTCTGCACAATAATCTGCTGTTTCTGATCAGGAAGGACACATTGAAATAATATTTACTACAAATTCTAGATATGTGGATGTTGTCCAAACCAGAATTCTAGAAAAGATTTCTTCCAAGTAGTCGTCTTCAAGGCTACTGAAATAGCCTATTATACACCTGTCAGCAACAACATCAGGGGAAATTTATACCTTCAAACCTTCAAAAGGGCTATAGATGAAATTACATGAAAGCTGTGATTATAGTTGGAATGAAATATTGGAGTGCTTTAGACATCCTTTGTGCAAGGCCATGTAATATGTATAACTCTTTTAGAATCTAATTAAGCTTTGACAAATTGAAGATAGGATATTAAAACTTCAATTAAAATTGAACAAAATAACAAAATATTAATAAAACAAAATGGCATATAGTGAAATTTACAAAATTTTATTTTTTGAAGAAACAAAATTGATTACAACAAAATTATTATGTTCACAAAAAATAATTTGATCATCGTCACTAGGAATAGAACATAGCTCAATAAATGTTTAGTTAATGACAAGGTGAATCTCTCTTACAATTTTCAATTGTTTTCCAATTTTAAATATGTTCATGAAGCTCAAGTTAGTCTATTCACAAAGGACATATTCATCTCAAAATCTAACCTTTGGCATAACTTATCAACAAAAGAAGTAAAAAAAATTGAAGGATGGATGTGTAAGATTATATAGCAATGGGTTAGGCACCTCAACAAAATGAATAATTGTATACAAGAATGTCCACAACAAAACAAGTGAGTAGAACATTGACAAAACAAGCGAAAAATCCTAAACTTAGTAAGGATAGAATTGAAGCAATGAAATATATAAGATTAAAACCTTCACATTATTCCCTTCACTACTAGTAAGAGGTAATGTGTTAACAACTATCCACTTCATTTGTCCAGTGAATAAATAATTTTCAAGATTAAATCAAATTTCCTTGGAACTTTTAAATTATTGAAATGGAACAAAAGGGCAATTCCATAGTGAATAAGCTATTGGTAGTAAGGCAAAACTAAACTTGATCAATGAAATAAACACAACACTAGTGTCAATGCAATTAGAGGACAATGCCTAATAAGAAAAATATTTTAAAAATTTGTGGACTATAACGAACTATGATTAACACTTTAATTTTTTTTACACAACATTTCCAAGGAAAATTGGTGATTTAATGGTTAGAATCTCCCCCTTCAACCAAAGGGTATGTAAGATTTGATTTTTTCATTATTTTTTTTCTCATGGATGAAATGGATGAAAAACAGATAACCTTTGGGCAACTTCTTCAAGTTACATGCCCAAGGAGAAAGGACTTTCCTCGGGAAGGAGACAAAATGGTAACCCCAAACATGTTTTGGGGGAAAAGGGGAACAACTTCTCTAAAAGAAGGGGACTAAGTTCCTTGAAAAACAAGTTTTTAAATGTTTGAGAAGAAATTACAAGAGATAAACTTTCACCAAATCAAATGTTCTTCATACCATTGGAAAGTGTAGATATCAAAATTGATCTTGTATTTTCAATTTGAAGCTATTAGCTAAAAGTTATGACAAAAAAAGAAGATTGAAGTCAATTTTTCCAAGTCCCCTTCCCCCCCCAAGGAAAAGGCCTTTTCCCCCAAGGAATTTATTCCCCTTCTCCTTGAGAAGTTGCTCCCCAAAGGAAGTCACTCCCATCTACACACAAACATAGCTGGGGTTACCATTTGTCTACTTTTCCCTAGGGAAAATCTTTTTTTTCCCTGAGGCATCTAGCCTGAAGAAGTTGCCCAAGTATGCTAACTTTTTTCATCCGTTTCATGCATGGAATTTTTTTTTGAGAAAGGAACAAGCCTTATACCCTTTTTGTTGAAGGGGGAAATTTTACTGTATGAAAGATAATTAAAATGTTAATCATAGTTCGAATATATTCAAAAAAATTCGAAAATGCTTTTCTTATGAAACATTGTCCTATAATTGTGTTGAGACCAATGTCATATTTAATTCATTACTCTTGTTTAGTGTTTGCCTTGTTAATAACCATAATTATGTTTTTATCACAATTTGGCTATATGTGACGACTGTCACAATTATGTGCAAATGTATTAAAATCAGATTATCGAGATTGCGGGTTGGATGTTTAAGATAAACAAGAGATCAAATGGAAATAGAATCCTAGCTCTCCATGTTCTCTTTACATCACTCCCTTCGATTGGGATAATAAAAAATAAAAAATAACTTTGAATAGTGGAAGGACATCATATATGCAAAATTTTCACAAAGCTTAATTAAAAAACAATGAAATAAGCACCATGAAAATTAAGGTTATACTATAACCTTCTTGATCTAGCTTGGAAAAAACTATGTTCATAACATATAAATTAATTTGACTTGATATGTCAATTAATTAAGCATGATTAGTTCATTACTTAAGTGACATTTGCATGTAATTACAACATATCATTCACAACAATTTGGAATTCAATTGCTCAAAACTCACTTCACATTGAAAACTCCACATGAAAAATAAATTTTGTGTAATGGCATACATTTTTACAAAAGTTTGAATCCCTTGATATGAGAATATTTTACATCATTTTATTTTTTAAAGGTCAAGCCAAAACCCCCCTAGCATGCACCATGTGCTTAAAAGTACAATATCAAAAATTTCAAAACTATGATTCTTATGGTTTAAATTTAGATTTACTTCCCACATCTATCCCAAGACTTAATCCCAACTTTTTCCCAAAGATTTCTCTAGGCCACATCCATCCCTAACATCCATGCAAGTCAATTCTTAGTTCAAATGTAGGTCTAATCTTGGGTAGATTTTAGATTCAAATGGATTTTAATGAGGCTAAGTCAATGTCAATTCTTAAAGCTAAGGCCTAGTCAATCCTAGTTAGATATTGGTACATTTTCAAACCCAAGTTGATTTGAGTTGGAGTTCTAAATATTGAATTTTGGAATGATTTCAACTCAATCTTGTCCAATTTTAATTAAAATTTGGGCTCCACACATTACAACACAGAAAAAGCACCCTCCTAGCCCTTGGTGTATGGTAGGCTAATAATTTCAGTGGGGCCTTTGAAGACGATTCAGGGAAAAAGAAATCCTTCCGGAAATTCGTTCATAAAAACAGCTTCGGGGAATCGAGAATCTGCAACTAAAAAACATATTCCATGTAGAATAGGTATGTCATCTTCTTCCTCTCGACACGTTAGGAAACCCTAAAATCCCTCCTCCTCAATCGTCATTTCTGTGAATAGAGAGATGTCATTGCTGGAAATTCCGAGGAAAAAGAATTCCCTTCTGGAATTTCGTTTATAAAACAGCATTCGCGGAATCCAGAATCTGCATTAAAAAAACCACATTCCATCTAGAATATGTCATCTTCTTCCTTTAGTCACGTGAGGAAACCCTAAAATCCCCCTCCTTAATCGTCACTTCCATGAACAGAGAGATGTCATTACTGCATTAGGGTTTGGTGTGGCGTCTTTGTGTCTGTTCTTCTCTACTTTTCTCCACGGCTGAGAGTCAGGTTGCGGTGAACCGTAGATAATAGAACTATGTCTAGCTGCTCCGTTGTTAGGCCTTGATTTTTTTGCTGGTGCTGCCGCATATTTTGTTTGGCGGGGGTTTAATAAGAAGCTTTTTAGAGCAGGAAGGGAGAGAGCGGTGTAAATAGTTCAGATGATTTGGAGGTTTTTGGAGTGGAAGTCGGGATGATGATATCTCTATACAGAGGGGAGCTTCACAAGGTCTCAGGGGTTCCCCGACAATGGCCGCTCCCTAAACCGTCCATCTCGCTGATTGCTTTCAAACAGGCACTCGGCAAACGGCATGCCGCTCTGCTCCGGCGTAATGTGAACCTTGCGTCTAGCCTTCCTTCTGCTTGTATGACAGACGAAGGTACTTCTTCCCTCACACTCTCACGCAACGTTGTCTCGACTTCTAATGAGCTAGGGGAGGCCGAGGGCGACGAGTTTGACGGGAAGAGGGATGGAGAAGAAAGGAAGGCAGAGAACGGTTGCAAGGTTGAATACATGGATGAGGATGTCGTTCGTGAAGGAAACGCGGTAGAACCAAGTCAGGAAGCGAAAGAGGTTCAGGAAGGGAGCCCGAGTGAAGCCGCCATCGCAAAGCTCTCGTTACCAAATCAAGGGAGGGACGCTATTATGCAAGGACCGCATGACTCTAAACACTTGAGAGGCCACCACGGCTTTGACGAGCCTGAACGAGAGCCCGAGGAGAGAATTGGAGACACGGAGAAGAGGGAGACTAAAAAGAGAAAGAGAGAGGAAGGCGTTGTAGGACAGGGAGAGAAGAGCATTGCAAATTCAGAGACTTTTCCTGGAGAACCAGTAGCAAATACTTCAAAACCTAGCTCTGAGCCTATGGCCTTGGATGGAGAAGAGCATCCTGAAGAGATGGATCTCGATCAGAAAATATCTGAGGGAGTGGCAGTGGATGCCGAGATGCCTCAGGCTCCATGTGGTGCTTTCGATTTTGTCAGGGAGTGTAAAGAAACAGTCAGGAGGGCTGATGAGGCCTCTGGAGATGGAGCGGGAGGCAGTGCTGAGACTGATGCAGCAGGGTTAAGAGAATCTTGCGAGGTTCAAAAAGAGAGAGAAACAGAGGTGCTCAAAGTAGAAGCTCCATCTACTCCACCTGCAAACTCTGGGGAGAAGAACTCTACAAAGCATGTGAGTAAATTGATCTGATTGTAACATTTACATCCCCGCTTTTTTAAAGTTCTTTTTCTAGAGTTATATACATGGTGGTGTGCTTATCTAGCAATGTGAAGATGAGCACTGCATTAAGATGTGGACGCAAGGCTATGTTTGTGTACTTGGGTGTCTCCCCTTGGAATACTGTCATCAGGCATGGATTTTTGGTGAGTTCATGGAACTGGCTGTTGCAGGTGGAAGATTGCAGCAGTGCTGAAAAGATTACTGAAACACCTGCTGAGCCAGTTGCTGACCAAAAGGCAACCAAGAGGGAAGAGCTGGAGGCTAAGTTGAAAAAACTGACTGCAGAAAAGCATCTTCTTGTACAGATGTTGAAGCAGGTCTGACATCATTCAAGCTTTGAGAATTAAGCTGTTGATCTTCCCCCTTTCTCTCATCCATGATGGGAGAAAATGTTGTTTATTCAAGGACTGCCAACATAGGATTCTTTGGGCTCTGAAGGTCATTTGTATCTCACGTATGATCCTGTTTTTCAATGCATCTACAGGTGTTGAGCAGTGAAGAGGAGTCGAAGAGAAAGGCACAGGGTTTGTTGCCATCTCCACCTGCACAGGGAAATACAAATGGTGTTCAGGTGGTGACAGGTGGGACCAACTTGACATCAGCTGCAGTTACATCACAGGAGAATCACAACCCAGGTGCTGCTGATATCCATGTGTCCACAGATCTTGAAGAGGGAGAGCTGGATTTTGCAAGAACCCCAAGCCCTCCTGTACAGACTACTCCTGCATCGCATTCTTCTGGCCATGGAGTTCATCCCTCTCTCGGTCCGTCTCTATTGCCTGCACCTTTACTTGGTCGACAGCCTCATTTGACCCAGGTAAAGGCATATGTGTCTCTCTCTCTCACCAAAGCAGTAGGGCCCTGATTGAATGCTGAACCAAAAAGCCCTAGCCTTGCTGGGTTAATTTCCAGGTAAATCACACAATAATGAACTGAACTTGGGGTAAGTAGTTATGTAGTGAGTATTTGTAAAGCTTGTTCTCAGCATTTGTATCCAGATAATTCCCACCACTGGAGCAAGCCTCCTGATGAGCACTCTGTTGCCTGGCCCACCCCACATTGCATCAATTTATCTGGATAAGAAGTCTACATCCATCAGACTACGGTGAGCAGGGTCTTATGAGTATGGTCCTTCCCTTTCTCAGCTATGAAAAGGAATGTCTTATGAGTTCAGTGGCTTTTCTAGAAATGGCATTTGGTCTGTGTGCCGCAGACAATATACTTCCATATATGTGCAGGTGCCCTCTTTGTGTAATCAATATAGTGTAACTAGAAAATGAATGTTGCTAATGGCTTCAGGGTGGAGCTGCTCGAGGGGGATATTACACACAGGGAATGGGCACTCCTCCAAGTGCAGTGGCAGCAGCAGCTGTTGCAGGGAGTTCTGTTTCAACAGCAGCTCCTTTTTTGTCAAACTCACCACTAGCTCTGGGAGGTCGCCCATATCCACATAATGTGGTAAGAGGGTTAAACCTTGCATGTCTGTGAAGAGTTTGAAAGGATCTTGCTTTGTGTGTGAGTACTGTATTTCTGTGCATGCAAAGGAGGGAGGTTTTCTGTGTCTTTCACAACAGGGCAGTCTACCCATATTCACAGTATTTAGTAGAGAGCAATGCAACAGGGCTGTTTGCAGCTACTGCCAAAAGGCAGGTGCTGTTCTAACTGCATTAGTTAAACCTAGTTCTCCCTGGGTATTGTAAGCATTATGCAAAAGGTTTATTATCAATAGCTATTTACTAAGACCATTTTGCTTTGGCTGGGATGATTGTCTTAGGCAATGCAACATGCTGCAGCTCTTCATGCTCAAAAGGTTTCAGGTCATTCACACATGAGCTCTGTACATAGTGGTGGAGGACCAGCAGGCACTGCCAATGGTGGCCAAAGTGGTCCACCTGGATTTGGGGGTTATGGGCTCTCACCTTCTGCACATCCCCACCATGGACACCTCCCACAGGGAACTTCATCCACAGCAGCTCATATCACTGCTCAACAAGGTGTTGTGTCTCCATCACTCCTCACAACTCCAAGGGGTACAGCTGGATACCATGATATCCGGTCAGCAAATCCTCCCTGGAATCATCAAAGATGAGTCTTTGTCTCTCAACTCAGATGCAAGAGAGTTTTTTAGGTTGGATGATCGATCTCCTCTGCCTTTCTTTTGTGGTAGTAAGGACTAGAAATTAGCAGAGATTTCCAGCTCTTGAGCTTAATCAAGTTCAAGTTGGATGGGTCCTCAGGATAAGTATCCTTGATTCAACACATGTTGAAGGTCAGTGTATCATATTAAGAACTATTTCAGGTCAAGAAGCTTCCAGTTTCAAATTTATGTCCTCAGTTTGGGAGTTCATTACAGAAGCAAAGTACAGAGGAGAATATGATTCTTGGATGTGGAGTTGAGAGTTGAGAGTTGCTACTAAGAAATACTCTGGTAATGGCACAAGGCGCTCTGGAAATCAGATCTCGACAGGAGAACAACTCCTTTGATGAGAGACAGTTTACCTGAATGATGTGACAGAAAAGTATAAAATCTGTTTACTGTGATTTCCTGCCTCCGATTCAACCGTCAGATCTAATGAGCCACTGAAGAGTATCTGGAATGCACTTGTACTCTATGCTCTGTAGGGAAAGCTTAGTTGTTGAATTTAAATAGCCATTGTACATCCTTCAATTAGTATCTTCCAATTAGTATCTTTCAATCAGTTTGTATTTGCAGTCTCAGTTCCTAGGCCTGTATGCCTCAGAAAGTTAGTTGTGCATCCAATGTTTCTCCTCTCTACTTTATGTTAATAAAAATGAATAGTACTGCTCTGTCTCCCTAGAGAAGCCTATGTGTAAAATTGCATCTATAATGGGGTGCATTTTCTGAAGACACATGGGGAAGATTCAACTATCACACTGGTAATGTCATTTCAATTAACCTTGTTTTTGAATTTTGTACTTATGGTCTGCAATTCAAGAGTTGGTACCAATCATCTTACAAAGCAGTAGAATTCTAATTATTTTACTCAGGCCACATGTTAAGCCCATTGCTTGAATATCTGGAAAGAAGGCTCAAGTAAACATTTTAAAGGAATATGTGGTGCAACCTCAGTTTGGAGTTCTAGCTGGAGATGATATATTGAATGACTACATGGAGACGTGTATATTCAATCTTTTTTCACTTTTTTTTTTAAATTACAAAAAGTACATAATGCAACGAGCTCATCTGCATCATGCATAATCCAAACATCAGGACAGTTTGGATTAGCATAGTTTGGCTTTTTCAAATTGGCCTACTCTAGTAATGCAGGGAAATAAAGAGTGTCCTCATTACTACCTGGCTGAAAAAAATGTGAACCATTGTGAGGAAGAGTCATGTGCAAAGCTCGAGAGTGCAGATACACTCAATGTGGAATGTTTGAGGGAACATGTCCACTGGTTGCACATGAACAAGCTGGTACCTTGTTTCCATTCCTAATTCCCCCCCCTGCATACCACCACAAATGTCAGCATATTGAACCATTGAGGAGGTTCCTTAAGAGATTGAATCTGCTGACATTTACTCCTCTGAAACAAAAGACTAGCATTATTTCCAAGGGGTCATTCATTCTCTTAGACAATCACTCCCAACGCTGTGCTCTGTAGCATAGTTCATCATTCTAGAGCATTTTTTTGTTACCATGGTCCCAGAGTCAATTGTTAAACTCTACATTGAACTCTATAAAAGTGGAGTGCATTGCAAAGATGGTCAAAAATTCATGTCACCTGACTATGACAGAGGAGATTGAGATCTCGAGCACAAGTAGCAGGGTTGCAAGAGACATAAACTATACGGCGTGCCTTCAGCTTCAACAAGTAGCTAATCAGCTTTAGATGCATACCCGGTCGATTGGGATCTGCAGCAAAAGAAACCAGAGAAGAACAGAGACACCGAAGATGTAAGTGTCAACAGATATCCAGAACCAATCACTATGTTGCAGGTATGGAAATATCCCCCATTGCACAATCTATGAAGAAAGGATAATCCTACCTGTGATTACAATGTCTGGTTTTGGGAAATCCTTCCCAAAGTCTCCAGTCAGTTTGTTGAGGTCACCTTGTATGAAGGTGGCATTCAGTATACCATTCCTATCCGCATTACGTCGAGCGTCTGCAACAGCTTCAGGTACCAGCTCATAACCATACACATGCTTTACCCTGATGAATCAAAATCACAGTCGAGTAACTGAGAACTGGTTTGTCACGTGAGCTTCTCCCACAGGGTTGTCTGCAATTTTGCTTGCTCTTCCCAACACCATGATGAGAAAGAGTTAAAACCCAGAGAGAAATGCTCTTGAAATTCAGGTTACAAAAAATTGAATCCGTTCGAATTCCTGTTGGAAAGAGGATACCTTGAAGCTATAGTCAGCCCAATGCTCCCAGTGCCACAGAAGAGATCCAGAACAATTTCACTGGAATCTCCTTTTAACTTGCACTGTTCTTCCACACATTGATATAGCACCTCCGCCTGCCCAAAAAATCACACATATCCTCAGAAAAATCTTGAGAAATACAGAATCATCCACCACTTTCCATTCAGATAATCCCACAATAGTGCCTAACATTGCAAATCAAATCAATAAAATACTCTCCCAGTGACTCAATGACTTTCCCCTAATACCCATACCCGTATCTAATAGAATACCTTCATAAGTACTGAAACTTCCTCAACAGTTTCAATTTTAGTTAAGATGAAAAGAATTGAGGGATGACCCTATAATTACAAGGAAATGGATATTTCAGGTTTGACCAAAGACCAGCAATAATCAGAAAGCATTCAAAAGAGGAAACCCCTTCTTGAAGAAAAGAGTAAACCAGACCACAGAACAAAATTGAAAACATGCTCAGGAACCTTCAACAGAAACTATATGGCATACATCTATCATGACATTGCCCCCACTGAATCCATCAGGGTGCAGGTTAATGTCAAACATTAACCAACATACTGAATTTCTGTCATGAGACCCAACAGTAAGGGAAGACTCAGCCATGATGGTGGCTAGCTTGAAAAAGGAGACTCAAGAAAGACGGGTAGCTCAGGGTTCTTTGATCAGAAAAAAAAGGTGAACATATAAAAAAGGGAAAAAGTGCCAGAAATGAAAAAATCAAGTTCTCATAACTTGGCCACCCACAAGTCATTTACCACTAGCAGGATGGCTTTATAGAAGGAGCTTTGCTGTTTCTAACAGAAAAATAAGTCCATAAGTGCCAACTGACCAAAGTCTACAAAAGGATATATCTTCGAAACCCAAAACCTCTCTTGCCTAACTGTGATGTGTGATGTGTTCAGAAAGTTGTGTATCACAATGTAGATAGGAATTGAGGACACTCCACACTCCCATAATATAATAAACAGCACTTGACCTCTTTCTATAAAAACCTGATCCGTGTTGGTCTGGAAAAAGGAGTTTGCTGATATCTCAAAGACAAGGCCACGCAAATGCTCAGTGATGAACCCCACACCATGCAGCACATGCTCCTTTTCACCCACCGATGAAGGTCCTATTGATGTATTTACATTGTTCACAATGCTCACCTACATGACCCACTCCCCTTTGTTTGACAGTCATTGCCCAAAACTTCATACCTATGTCAAGACAAGTGCAAAGAGAGGGAAACTTATAGCTCCAAAATTTGACAAAACAGAAAAAAAACAAAAGCAATGTCTTTGGCATGTGCTAATCTGCCGCCAGTGATCCATTGAACATACCAATTGTGGGAAGGAAGCTGAGATATGGTCCACAAGAGGTTGGAGAAGCTCAGGCTTGTCATCTTTTGTCACAAAATTTACCATCAGTTGCAACTCTCCTGTGTTGCAATCCCTGCAAGCTCAAATTTTGAAGAGCAGCACCACAAAAAGCTTCAGAATCTCAGTCCACCTAGGAACACAATGATAACAATAATACACAATGTTATCTGACAGCTATGGTCAGAGTTTGTCTTCAATGACACATTTCATTTTCTATCCACATTCATATTTTCTTCATAATTATGTTGCAGATGCAAGAACTATATGGTTGCCCCCTCAAACCATTCATTTCCTGTAGCAGACATAAGAGGACATAAGATGCCTACAAAATATGAAGACGGCAAATTCACTTGTATATCACCTGCCAGAGCGGATGGTAAGATGTTTCAAAAACCCCTCATGCGTTCGCACATCATATGGTGGCAACTGGTGCACATTCTTTTCTCCAAATTCCTGTATCATTGCTAAGACCTGCAAAAATGAAAGTAAACTTTGCTCAAAAGACATACTAAGGAATCCAAAAGAAAAGAAGACCATGGCAGAAAGTCCAGCTTGAAAGCTTTTTTCAGAAACCCACAACAACTGTCTCTGTTGCACATTACAGACAAAATATTAGGCGAAGAAAAGAAACGTTCATCATTGAAGGTATGGCACTTAGGTCACAGATTAGGGTAAGAGGTAAGTCTCATAGACTTTACAGGATTAGGGTTTGTGGATTTAAGTGTTAGCTCATTGTGGACCTAGGTTCAGTGATTGCAGTGTAAATGGGCTGAGCCTGTAAACCCACAAAAATGCTTAGACTAGTCTGTAAGGAAAACTTGCACCTGACAGATGACTTGCTGCACAAAGCAATTGGGAGAATGTAAGGAGAGCTTCACCTGATTAGATGTATCATGCTGCAATAAGCAGTGGTCAATGGGCAAGACCTTATCAAATCTACCCGGCGCATGAAGCCCTAAAGCAAACTCCATCACTTTTGGATCTACATTCTCTGCTTCCTTACTTGCAGTCATGTACTCCCCAACAGGCCTCCATTTCTTTGTCCCATAAGAGAACTCCATCTGTTGCTCAGTGATCATACACATCCTTACCAGTCTCAGCATCATTCACTCCTTACAGGTTCATGTAACCTGAAGACATTATCAATAAATCCAAAGCAATCGACTACAGAAGTCAAAACACACAATTAGCAGCCAAAAGCATGACAATAAAAACACTAATTTTCAATGTCCTTAAGAGAGCAGTAACTGACAAGATAGCTTCCTAGAGAGGACTAGCACCTGAAAACTCAACAAATCAGCAGCATTTTAAACCTTGCCTTGCCTTCCAGTATCTGCATGGAATTTCTTAGCAGCACAGGAGATGAAAAACATGACCTTATTTCGGTAGTGGTATTGAGACAAGCATGGCACAATGGGCATCATATAACTGTCAGGATGATCCACTGGAGCACTCCTCCCAAACTTGCCAACCCTTGCCACCAGATCATGAACTTGTTGTTCCTTGGCCTGCAATTGTGCCTCATATGCCAAATTCTGTGCCTTGCATCCTCCACACTCTCCAAAATATTTACATGGTGCCGTCACTGCATTATTGTGCACCGACAATGTCTTCAGCTTGTATGCCTGCACAACAACAAAAATGGCACACTTTCACTACAGTTCACAAAAAGCTGCAACACATGATATATGTAAGGATGTCAGAAACTACCAAAGGGTAGGGTTTAGGGTTTTACAATTTTGCATGCACCAACATCAAAGAGGTTGTACAATTTTGCATGCAATTCCTCTCACGCTAGAAGTTTGGGGTAAACTTTGTTGCAGAGGGAGTGTGATTTTAAGGCGTGGATCAATTGCATTATAATACAAGCCATCCAAGGTGATTAGCAAGTGGATTTTTTTTTGTTTCCTGGATCAGGGATGGCTACACATAGATCTGACATCTGAAAGACAGATAGATACATGTCCCTGCTGTGCTTTTTCCTAATGGAGGAGCATCAATGCAGAGCCAGATTTACAAAAGAAAAAAAACTGTTCCTGCTGTACCTCTGCAAAACCTTTTCGCTTCTTGACAATGCGAGCTACGAGGCGTTCTCCAGGAAGAGCTCTCTCGCAGAACACAACAAACCCCGTCTCCACAACTTTGCAAACTCCCAAACCCTTGTACGCCAAGCTCTCACACTCAAGCTCCAAATCCTGACCTTTCTTGGGGAAAAATGACCTGGACCGGGGCGGCGACCTCGGTTGCTCCACAGGAATATTCGAAGCTCCAATTTCCGAATCAAACTGAATGTGAACAACTCCTTCCTCAGGCTCCTCCCTCGCCGCTTCCACCGCCACCCTATTGTACTCACTACGCGTGCTGCTGCTACACACCCCTCTGCTGTCTCTTGGGATTTGGAGACGCAATGCTGCTGTTGTACTGAATGTACGAGGTGAATCAGACGGCAGAGAAGAAGGAAGCGAGGAGCAACGGCGGGGAAACAGATGGAGACTGTAAAAACAACGACGACTAAGACACGAAGACACGGCCATGGCAGAAGAGAGAGATATGGCCACCACCACCACCACCATGGCTGGCCGGTGCTTCAACGAAACCAGATTGGATAGGGGTTATGCCCACTCATCACCAAGAAAATTCGGATGGATTTGCTCAACAGGCGGGACACTGATCAGCAAAGTTCTTCAACCATTTTGCTTGTTTGAGATGCAAATATTTTGGCGATCTTGCAAATTTCCTCATTTGTTTTGCTACTCACTAGAATTCTTCAATGGATCGGATGTCTCCAACGAACACTGTCGCACTTCAGGGCGAGCTCGAGGGTTCAGTGTTCAGCGTTTAGAGTTCAGGGTATAGGGTTCAAGAGTTTAGGTTTAGGGTTCAGGGTTTAAGGTTTAAATATTAGATTTTAGAAGGAAGAAAAAGACAAAATCGAATGATCCAATGGCATTCTATTGTTGCACGTGTCATCATTGGCCCTTTTTTTGCCTTGACCTCTTTTCCTTTGACACCATTTTGGTTCTTTAAACACATTCTTTTTTTCATGTTGAGCTCCATCAAAATCTTGAGCTTTTTCCAAATCATCAAAATGGACTTTCAATCATGTGCCTTATATATGTCATGGAATGGTCCTAGTGTGTGGGTTTTGATCATTTGTGTGATTCTTTTCATCCATGAGATTTCAGCAATGGTTTTTTCCCTTAATCTTTTTTTACTCTGTTTCACATCACACTAGGGTTTACCTATGGTTGCATCACTTTTGAAGTGGCTCTTCTCTTGGCAAGTCCCAATCCTTTGATGGGGTTCATCCAATTATCGAATGAGAACTTGCAATATACCACCTCATCAATTGCATCAATTCAATTCAAAGAGTTTTATCTGAACCCTTGGTTACCCTGTCCCATCCCAAACTTCCTCCCACCATTCAAAAAGGAATTTGGAATTGCTATCAAAATAAAATGTGAGTAATTGTTTTATGACATTCAATGGACTATTAACCTCCATCCTATGTGGGAAATTTTATAATTTAGATGATTGAGTTGTAAGTGATAATTGGGTCGATTGCATTTGGTATTCTTGTGTCTCATGTTGTTCATCAATACAAATTATGAAATTAGTGACTTGTGGTGGCTATGTTATTCATTTTAAAGTTTTGTTTTTGGTGGCCATGCATTTGAATGTGTGGGTCTATTTAGGAAGACCTTAAATAATCAAAGGGTCCTTATTGTTGCTTCTTTTTTCCTTGGCTACCCATTTGCCCGTTCAAGATGTCGCTAGAGATGGCCAAACACATATTGGTGTTGCCCATTCTAAACTTTGGAACCTATTATGCACCATATTGTTTGCAATAAAGACCTTTTGCTTATTTGATGTCTTTTGTGCATGTGTTTTGAGGGATGACTTATAATTATGGATGTTTTTTTATGATTTTGAGTTTTGAAGATTATGAAAGTGTTGTTTAGGTAGGGAAAATGGTTCTTTTTTGGGAAAGACAAGATGTCACTATTGTTAAGGCCACGTGATGAAATCTTGAATGTTTGAACTTTAAAAAAATAGGAACAAAAAATTAACATTTCAATTTTGCAACATTAACTAACAAATATTCACAATGAATTATGGAAAACAACTAAAATTGCAATAAAACATTCAAAACTTTCTAACATGCAAACGTCAAACAAATACAACTTCACAAGCAAAATACAAAGACAAACATTTGAAAAAGAATAAATCCATAACATTTAGAAAAAGTTATGTTTGCTTCAAAATAAAATTGAAAAATCATTACACAAAAAAATACAAGACACACTTCAATTTTCTCACAGAATACCTTTGAAGGGGTCAAAAATGATGGAACACCCAAAAAATCAAGGATATCTCAAGAACCACTCTAAATTCTTAACAAATCTTATTTTAAATAATATTTATATGATGTCAATTTAATCAACTAATTTTTTGGTTTTAAAAATATATACTTTGAAAACCAATTATATTTGTTCAATAATAATAAACCAATATAAACATTTGGTAGTGATTTCCAATATCAATTTTTAGTATTAATTTTTGATATTGATTTTCAATAATCAAAATTGATACTAACAATTCATGTCCTAAAAATCCTAACAATTTTTCCACCTTCAATGAGTATGTGGACAACTTGCATTATTTCAATGTAATTATGTAAAAAATTTGACCATGAAAAAAATAAAAATTGCAAGGGAGTTAAGTTGAGTAAGTTTTTTCCACTACATTTGTTCTATCATGATGTCAATGTCTAGGTCCTAACATAGTCTATGATTTAATATCATTGTGATGTTAAGATATGCTAATGACTTCCAAGTTTGGAAGGAGCTGAATATACTTCTTAATGTAACATTGATAGTTGCAATGAAGAAGGCCATCATATTAATCTATATGTATAACAGTTTGGCATGGTACCTAAGGGTTGCATAAATAATTTTGTGATTGCATATTACTACCATATTGTAAATTTTGGACAATATGAATGTTGGAAGGAATGATTCCTTGACCAGATTCCTCCTTTTGTCAAAATCTTGTGATGTTTATTAGCTTTGCCTGTAGGGAAAAAACTAAGCATCTATGCAGGATTTGAACTTGGGGATAAAATTTTGGCTCACTCATTGATCATGTGGAGATGACAAGTGTTCATAGAATGAAAATTTTCACATGGATGTACTTTTCCATGTTTGGGTGGATGTAACCATAAATACATTAGGTTTTTTATGAAACCTTAAAATAGTGGCGGGAGCAATGCAACCACCGCCCTTTTTACCATAGCTTCACAACCTTCAATGGTTGTGAGAGATATTGAAAACTATTTGTTAGGTGGTGACTATGGATTGGCAATGAGTATAACAAAAGCAATCTCATTTGACTGCGGTGAATGGGGCTATTTTTGGCAGACAAGAAAATAAATCAAGGAGCACAAGAGAAAAAATGCAAAGCAATTTTTGTAATGAGAGAAAAAGAAAGAAAGAAAGAAAAAAGAGACAATAAAGTTCCATTTTGTTGATGTTGTTTTTAACACAAAACTTCAACTGGAAAAGTGATTGGACAAGGAACGAAAAAGAAAGGTGGGGGGTTAGTAGTGGGGGGGTAGTGGAGGGAGGGACGAAGGGAGTGAAGAAGGGAAGTGGGGTTTTGATGACTGCTGATATGGCGATGGTAAAGGAGCCCTTGTATCCCATTGCAATTCTTATCAATGAGTTAAATAATGATGATATTCAACTACAACTGAACTCCATCTGTCATCTTTACATCATCACATAGGCATTCAGTGAGGAGTGGATGCATAAAGAGCTTATACCCTGTTGCATTTTGCTTCGTTGAATGTCATCCAAGGGTGAAAACTGGGTTACAAGCTTGTAAGGAATTGAGCAACAAATAGAGTAAGTTAGTTAGAGCAAATTGTAATGTTGAACATAGGAAACACAACAATGTTTTTCACATTGTTGTCAAAGGATCGATCCATGGATAATCACGTATTTGCCTTCACTATCACCTTCAAGCATCACTAGCACTTCACAACTTGTAGCCTTCTTTTGTTCCTTGAGGTATGCGGCGTTCTATCCATTTGGGCACGTAACTTTTTCTCTAACATGGTATTTGAACCCAGGTTCTTGCATCAAGATGTTAACCCCTATTAGAAATGTAGGTTCATCGTTGCAGGCTGGTTGTGAAGAGTTAAGGTTACACAAGGAGTTCTATTTGTTTGGAATGTGCGTAGAATTAGTGAATTTTGAAACAAACACAATGACTTGTAGTGTTATACATCTTGTTCGACCTATACCATGTTGAACAACCCAGCACCAACCCTTTCATGTTATCGTTGGTCAATGTAAGCTTCGTTTGTGTATTTCTATTTGCTAAGTAGGTCAAAACACGTAATTCCACTAGTTTTGGCTTCGTGGGGGAGAGTGTCGCAACCCCACTTTGGCCAAGTGTGGGGGTGAAGCCCAACACTTGGAAAAGTTGGAGGTTGGGAGTCTTCCGGGACTCCTGAATGTTCAGAGCTCGACAGCAAGGGGCAAAACACCTCGC